>ERZ807291.413-NODE-413-length-72663-cov-8.004807_pt1 | contig 72663 bp, 68 predicted proteins | sample MGYA00521257_ERZ807291 | MGnify/ENA primary metagenome ERZ807291 (study PRJEB31413, sample SAMN03169783) | marine metagenome | biome: Marine; feature: Water; material: Subsurface seawater | place: North Sea | collected 2011-04-28 | depth 1 m m ... | reverse complement strand
CAGCCGCACCTGAATTTCCTTATCGGTCACGATGAACAGGTCCGCATGCGCGGATGACGCCTGGTGCGTCGCCCATGTCCAGTGCGGGACCGTGAAGGTATCGTTCTCGGACCAGTCTATTGTCTGGTCGCCGATTGTCGATGTGCCCTCTCCCGAAACCACCATGCAGATCGTATTCCACGTCGCCCGGTTGGCCTGTGTCGCCTGCCCTTTGGCAAGTCGCATCGCATAGCAGTCCAGCGTCGGCATGACCGAACCACCGGTCAGCGGATTGACGTATCGCAACAGCTTTGCGCCATCGGAACGCGCGCGCATCCCGGACAGCATGCGTCGGGTATCCTCGCCGGGATACCTGTACTTGGGTGAGATCTGGCCTTCATGGCCGTGTCCTTCGGCAACCATCCCCGATGTCTTCCACAGGGCCTCGTCACCTTCATCGACTTCCCAGAACGCGTTATCGCCCCCGCCTTCCCTGTTTCCCGGATCGAAGAAATTGACGTCCAGGTCATTGATCAGCGGAATGTTGGCGGCATCGAACCACACCGTGCGGCTGTCGGATTCATTTATGTGTCCATGCCAGCACCAGGGCGGTGTCAGGACCAAATCGCCGGGATGCATTTCGCACCGGCGCCCGTTGACGATTGTCACGGCCCCTTCCGCGCGGGTCGAAAAACGTATCGCCGCCGCCGTGTGCCGATGGGGCAATGCCTTGTCGCCCGGCTCCAGCACGGTGAAGGCAGAAAGCAGATTTTCAGTCGTTTTGGTCGCCCCGCCAAAGGCCGGGTGCGCCATGATAAGAGCACGGCGCTCCGCGTCTTCCATCGCGATCTCGCACGAACATGCAATCCGCGTGTCCACCGAATTCCTGGGTCAGAACGAGCGCCGTGCCGATGGCGCCTTCATCGCGTTCTATATCGCCGACAGGTACAAGCATGTTTTTGATCGTCATCGCTTTCCTCCCCTTCAGCCAGCATTAAGCTGCGTTAGAAAGTGTAGCGTAAAACTGCGGGCGCGAAAGCGGTTTAAAGGACGGGGTTTTTGAGCGCGTTCAGGACAATTTCGGGGGTCATGGGCATTTCGGTCACCAGCGCACGGTGTGGTCGAAGAGCATCGTTGACCGCACACATGATGGCAGCGGGCGCACCCACGGTGCCCGCTTCACCCGCGCCTTTTGCGCCGAGCTGTGTACCTTCGGCCAGGGTCTCGACATGTCCGACCTGAATATCCGGCATTTCAGCCGCCATCGGGACCATGTAATCAGCAAGCGTTCCGTTCAACAGGTTCGCGTCATCATCATAGATGCAGTGCTCGAACAGCGCCCCGCCGATCCCCTGCACCACCCCACCGCGGATTTGCTCATCCACCAGAAGCGGGTTGATGACACGTCCGCAATCTTCCACGACCCAGTGTTTCATCGGCGTCACAAAGCCGGTCTGCAGGTCAACTTCTATCAGGGCACCCTGGATACCGTTTGCGATACAAAACGGCGCCTGTGGCGCATAGTGCCGGGTCACCGCTAATTCGGGTTGGGTTCCGGGCGGGAGAAGATCGTGCCGGAAATGGCCTGCCTCCGCGACCTCCAGCAGGCTCATCCGGACATCTCCGGTTTCCCGGTCACATATTCCTCCAGGGCCGACATCCAGTGCTTCCGGCGCGGTTTGCAGGATCGCCCCGGCGAGAACGCAAAGGCTCTCCGCAAGCGCATCTGCCGCCCGCAAGGCAGCTTCCCCACCGATGGTCAGTCCGCGCGAAGCCCAGGCGCCGCCCCCATATGGCGTGACGGCCGTATCGCCCGAGAAAGTGACGGCTATATCGTCCATCCCGACACCGAGACGATCGCCGACGATCTGCAGGATACCGGTCGGCGTTCCCTGCCCCTGGTCGGTGACGCTGGTGATGACATTGATCTTGCCCGTCGGCTCAAGCTTGATCGTGGCACCATCCTGGGTGGAAACCCTTGCCTGTGCCGGGCCGTAATAGGCGCCACCAACCGCCGTCAGTTCGACAAACGTCGCAAGACCAATTCCCCGCCAGACCCCGTTTTCCCGCAAGGTCGCCTGCTCCCGCCGTAATTCATCGTAATCCATCATCTCCAGCAGCTTGTCGAGACACGCCTCCAGCGACAACGGTGACAGCGGTACACCGGAAAGCGTCTGGGTCGGGAACGCCTCGGCCGGAATATAGCTGTTCCGGCGAAATTCAGCGGGATCGATACCCGCCTTCGCTGCGGCGAGATCAACCAGCTGCTCCGTCACCGCGGTTGCGATGGGCTGACCGACGGCGCGATACATCGCAACGGTAGGCCGATTTTGAAACGCGGCGCGAAACCTTCCCGAATAAGTCGCCAGCGCATACGGCGCACCGGATAGATTGAGGTTCATCATGCCTTCGCCGATGGAGGCTCTCTTATAGGCGGAATACGGCCCGATCCCGCCGACAGCGTCGACGGTCATTCCGGTTGCCCGGTGACCATTGTCTTTGATCGATGCGGTGACGACGTGATCGCGCGAATGCATGTCGCTTACGAAAGATTCCAGCCGGTCCGCCACGAATTTTACCGGGCGCGCCAGAACACGGCTGAGGGCAGCCGTTGCGATCTCATCGCCATAGACATGAAGCTTGATACCGAATCCACCGCCGACATCGGGGCAGATTACCCGGACCTTGTGCTCATCGATCCCCAGGTGGCGGGAAATCACATCCTGTTGCTGCCAGGGTGTCTGATGCGATGCATAGACGGTCAGGCTTTCATCACCCGGGTTCCAGTCGGCCACAGTCGCCCGGGTTTCCAACGGAACCCCTGTATGCCTGCCGAACGTAAATTTCGCCGATACAGTCGAATCACCGGCTTCGGTCGCCGTCTCATTGCCCGCCCTGGCCTCGAAGGCGAGATTATCCGCATCACCGGGATGTACATGGTGAGCGTCGGCAGCGAGCGCCCCACCCGCGTCGGAAACAGCCGGAAGTGGCTCCCAGTGAATGGCGAGCATCTCGACTGCATCTTCCGCAAGGGCGCGGGATGTCGCCACAACAGCGACCACCGGTTCACCCTGCCACCGCACGATATCCACCGCCATCGCGTGCTGCTCTGGACTGCGCAGCGCGGGTATATGTGCCGCGCCGCCCGTCCATGGGGTACACATATTTGCGAGGTCGTCCCCCGTTAATACCGCCACGACGCCGTCTGCCCCCACCGCCGCCGTTTTATCGATCGAGAGGATTCGGGCGTGCGGGTGCGGCGAACGGGCAAATGCGACGTGAACCATCCGGGGAAGCTGGATATCGTCGGAATACCGTCCGCGGCCGGCGACAAGGCGTTTCGCATTGGGTCGGCTGACCCGCTTCCCGATCAGCCCCTCGTTACGACCACCCGTATTGCTTTCGTCCATTATTGTCCCGCCTGTTTTCACGCCGCACACCATACCCCCAGTATTCACGGCCACCTACCTTTGGAACGATACAATCTGACAGGCGTATAAACCCTGTGCGTCACCGTGCGCGGTATATCCTGCCTCACTCTGCGCATCATACATAGTCTGCTTGACGGTTGACGGTAATGGCTCAATGAATCGACACAAACGGCACCGTATGGTAGAAAATGCCGATCGAACCAATAGCAAACAGAGGCTTAACGGGAGTTATTTGAATGAACTATCTTAAATTGTTACTCGGCACCGCGGCTGGTGTTGCACTAGCAACTACCGCGTCTGCTCAAACCGTCGGTATTGGGTCAACGAAGGCCGGTGCCGTCGCACAGATCACCGCGACGATCTCCAAAGCTGTTTCCGAACATGGCGGCCTGCAGATGCGCACCCAGACCATGGGCGGCACGCAGCAGTACATCCCGGTAGTAAATGCCGGCGAGCTGGAGTTCGGCATCTCGAACATCACCCAGTTCCACTTCGCGCGCACAGGCACCGGCCTTTCCAAGGGCACGCCCTACGAGAACCTGCAGCTGGTCGCGACGATGATGAAATTCACCGTCAGCCCGGTTGTCGCGCTCAAATCCGGCATCACCACGACCGCACAGCTTAAAGGCACCCGGATGGCGGTCGGCTTTAAAGGCGCACCGCTTTTCGCCAATCTCCACGAAGGGGCCCTGGCAACTGCCGATCTGGTGTCCCCGAAAGACATCAAACCTGTCCCGCAGGTTGGCCTGGTACAGCACTGGCGCGCGTTTATGGCGGGCAAGATCGACTGGGTTATCGCGGCGGCCGGTTCTGGCTTCGTGAAGCAGATGAACGCGAAGATCGATGGTGGTATCCGTCACATCAGCTTCCCGAACACGCCGGAAGCGCTGGCGAAAATGCACAAGTTCTTCCCGAAGACGACCTGGGAAGTCGTTCCTCCGCGTAAAGGCCTGACCGGCGTCGTCGAGCCGACCAACTTCGTGTCCTACGACTACATGCTGTGGACCCACAAAGCACTGTCCAACGAGATGGTCTACAAGGTCACCAAGGTGATGCACACGCAGGAAAAGCAGCTTAAGGAAGGCGGCCCGCTGTGGCGTTCGTACCAGGCCAATGAGCGCCTCGCGAAACCGCAGGGCCACCCCTACCATCCTGGTGCGATGAAGTACTACAAAGAGGCAGGCATCTGGCCCGCCGGAAGCTGATCTGAGCCATATCAGCTGAAAATAGCGTCGCCCGCGCCCCTAACCGGACGCGGGCGTTTTTTTTCGATTACGGTAACGCAAGATTACCGATAAAGACTTAGACAAGCAGCAACAAATCCATCAATAATGCGCGGCTGAAGCGGTAGATAAACCGCTCACCGACAGGGAATTTCACTCGGAGGTCCGGCCGTGGCCGACAATACAAGTATGACTGAAGACAAAATCGAAAATGAAAAGGGTGCCCTGCTTCTGGCAGCGCGTACGGAGACCCACCTCGTCAAGGTTCTGACACTTGGTCTGGGTTCCCTGATCACCCTCATTGTTCTCACATGGGCGATCGAACTCTGGCTGAGTATCGGTTTCCAGTGGTTCGACGAACAGGCGATGGTCACCTGCCTGGGCCTTACCCTGGCAATCATTTTTATCCGCTATCCGTTCGGCGGCGGGCGCGATCGCAATTCACTGCCGTGGTATGATCTGATTCTCGCGATAGTCGGGCTCGGCACCTGCCTCTACCTCGCGTACATCTACGGCGATATCGAGGCAAACCCGTTCACGATGCGCCCGACGATGTTCATCATCGGCCTCATTCTGCTGCCGATGATCTGGGAAAGCCTTCGCCGTACCACCGGTTGGAGCCTCACACTCGTTTTCAGTTTCTTTGTCCTGTACGCTTTTGTCGGCCACCTGATGCCCGGCATGCTGGAAGGCCGTGAGCAGAAATACGTTCCCCTTATCGCAGAGCTCGGCGTGACAAACGTCGCGCTGCTTGGTCTGCCGATGAAAATCATCGTGCTGACTGTTGTCCTGTTCATCTGGATGGGTCAGTTGCTGCTGCACACGGGTGCCTCTGAATGGTTTACCGATGTCGCCGCTGCAATCATGGGCCGATCGCGCGGTGGCTCGGCGAAAATCGCCGTTGTTGCTTCAGGGCTGTTCGGATCGATTTCCGGCTCCGCGGTCTCCAACGTCGCATCGACGGGTGTGATCACTATTCCGCTGATGCGCCAGGCCGGCTACGACGCCAAAACGGCGGGCGCGATCGAAGCGGTCGCATCCACAGGTGGACAGATCATGCCGCCGATCATGGGGGCTGCCGCCTTCCTGATGGCTGAATTGCTGGAACTAGAATACACGGAAGTGATTCTGGCGGCATTGGTGCCAGCGGCTCTCTACTATCTGGCTGTGTTCGTTCAAGCTGACCTTGAAGCCGCGAAAAACGGTATCGCGCCGCTGCCCAAGGACCGGATCCCGCCGCTGTTGCGCGTCATGAAAGAGGGATGGTTCTTCATCATTCCTTACGGCGTCTTGATCTACACGCTGTTCACACTGAACATGCCGCCTCAGGAATCGGCCTTCTGGGCCGCGGTCTGCGTCGCGGTCGTCAGTATCGTTTTCGGCTACAAAGGGCACCGGATCAATCTTTCCCAGTTTTGGGATTCCGTTGCTGCATGCGGTCGAACATCAGCTGAAATCATCGTCATCGGTGCAATGGCCGGGATTATTATCGCAATCCTCGACCGCACCGGTCTTGGCCAGGCCTTGACTCTGATCCTCGCCGCCGTTGGTGAAGACAGCCTGTTCCTGCTGTTGATCCTTACCGCTCTCGTGTCGATCCTGCTCGGAATGGGGATGCCGACCTCGGCAATCTACCTGCTGCTGGCAACCATGATTGCCCCGTCGCTCATCAAGCTGGGAGTAAATCCGATCGCCGCACATATGTTTGTGCTGTATTTCGGATTGATGTCGATGATCACGCCACCGGTCGCGATAGCGGCGTTCGCGGCAGCGTCGCTATCAGGTGCAAAACCGATGGAGACCGGGATGACCGCTGTCCGGCTCGGCTGGATCGCCTATGTGATCCCGTTCGTGTTCGTGCTGTCCCCGTCCCTGCTCGGTCAGGGCGACCTGGCGCACATAGCGCTTGCAACGGTGACGGCCTTCGCAGGTGTCTGGATCGCTTCATGCGGCCTGATCGGATACCTCTTCGGACCGCTGTCGGTACTTATGCGGCTATTATTCTTCGTCTCCGGAATATTGCTTCTGCTTCCAGCAGACGCTATTCCAAGCGGGCTTCTGGTCAATGCGGCCGGGCTCGCCCTTGGGATAATCGTGGTCATGAAAGACCTCGCTGCAAACAAGGACAAACGCAAAGCAGCCAAAGTTGCAGCGGCTGCCGGCGAGTAACTGTAAAAGACCCAATAAAAAAGGGCGGTCTCCGGACCGCCCTTTTTTTGTCTGAAACGGATTATTCGGCGGCTTCGTCTATCGCTGCGAGCACGCGCTCGGGTGTCAGAGGTAACTCCCTGATGCGGACACCGATCGCATCTTCAACCGCATTTGCAATCGCGGAAGCGACCGGCAGCATGCAGCCTTCACCGATGCTTTTCGCCCCGAAAGGCCCCGGCCCGTGGCCCTGCTCCTGCAGGACGGACGAAAAACCGTCTGGGATATCGGTTGCCAGCGGCACCCGGTAATCCAGACCATTCCCGTTCATCAGCGTCGCACCGTCATAGACCATGCAGGGGAAGAGAACGCCCGTAAGCCCCATAATGGCCGAGCCTTCGTCCTGCCCCCGGCACACGAGCGGGTTGATCGCCCGCCCGGCATCGCCGGATACAACAAGCTGAACCAGACTGATCAGTCCCGTTTCCCGATCGACCTCGACCTCGGCGACGCCCCAACCGAACTCCCAGGACACACATTGCGTCTCAAGCGGTGCAGAATGGTCCATGGCCGGTTTGAAGTAACCGGCGCCGCTGAACTCATAGCCGGTGCCGCCGTAATAGCACATGATCATCGGTGCGAGCGGGTGGGATTCATTCCCCTTGCGAATGCACCAGTCATCGAGCTCGATTTCGTCAACATCGCAGCCAAGCTCCATGGCCGCGAAATCCATCACTTTCTGCTTTGCCTCCAGCGTTGCCTGCTGAACCGCCTGTCCCATCACGATAATAGCGGAACTCGCATTTGTTCCCTGATCGAACGGTGTATAATCGGTATTCAGCTCCGGATAGACGACGCGATCAGCACTGGTGTTCAACAATTCTGCAACGACCTGTGACATGGCCGTATGAATCCCCTGCCCGATTTCGATAGAGCCGCATTCAAGATAGACACCGCCTGTTGTCGTGATCCGTACACGCGCCTGCGCGGGCTTGTTCACACCACCGGCATCCTTGAACCCGATGGACACGCCCATGCCACGCCCCTCGCCGCTGGCACGCCGGTCATACCCGGCCCTGTCCGCAACCACCTGAAGCCCAACGCGGAGGTCCGAATCTATTCCACTTTCGCCCGGCACATAGGCTTCGCCAAGGTTCTTGACGTTCTGCATCCGCAGATCGAAAGGGTCGCGCCCCAAGGCTCGGGCAATGATGTCTATCTGGGATTCCGAAGCCCAGGCTGCCTGTGTGCCGCCGAAGCCCCGGTACGGTCCGGCCGGCGTCGTATTCGTCAGGATACAATCGCAATCGATATCCAGATGCTGCCAATTGTAGGGTCCAGGCAGACGATAGCCGGCTTTTTCGGCGACCAGCGGGCTTGCATCGGAATAGGCGCCTGAATCGAGCAGGATCCGGCCGTAACGTGCGACGAACGTGCCGTCGGCCATCACGCCGGTTTTAACATCGAGGATTGCGGCATGCTGACTCTGGGTCAGGAAACATTCTTCCATCGTCATGCAAAACCGGACCGGGCGGCCGGACTTTCGTGCCAGTAGAATGGCGATGGGCTCGGTCTTGCAGTTGTTCTTCGCACCGTACCCTGCGCCGAGATACGGCACCCGGACCCGGATCAGATTTTCCGGGTACTGGAAGACACGTGCCAGTTCCTTGCGCAGCGGGAACGGATTCTGCGTACTCGACCAGACCTCGATAACATCACCATCCATCCGGGCGACGGTAACGAAGGGTTCGAGATGAAAGTGTTGATCCCGCGAAAAGACGAAGCGGTCTTCAAAGATATGATCACAGCCGTCAAACGCGCCGGCATCCCCGGTCTCGTACGAAAAACGGTAGCAGTTATTCCGCCCGAGGCGACGTGCCCCGCTCGCGCCCTGTCCGTAGGCCGGCACAACCCCCATCGGTTCTTCTTCGAAAAGTTCAGGCGCCGTTTCCGCCATCGCGTCCTCAACGGTCGCAACGGGCGGCAATACTTCATATTCGACGGTAATCCGTTCAAGGGCAGCAACAGCCTGTAATTCGGTCTCTGCCGCCACCGCGGCAACGGCGTCGCCGATATAACGCACTTTGTCCATCGCAACGATCGGCTGATCCTTGATGAAATATCCATAGGTCGGGCTCAGCCCATCCAGGTCATCGCGTGTGATCACGGCATGCACACCCGGCATTTCACGCGCGGCCGACGCATCGATTGATGTTATGCGGGCATGCGCATGCGGCGAGCGCAAAACCTTTGCCTGAAGCATTCCGGGGAACGATACATCCACCGTATAGGTGGCCGTACCGGTGGTTTTCGGTACCGCGTCCTTGCGGGCGGACCGTTGGCCGACAACGTGCAGGTCTGTTGAAACCTTGTTCATTTGCCTGCCTCCTGAGACGCGGCCGCCGCATTTTCGACTGCCTCGATAATCATCTCATACCCCGTACAGCGACAGATATTCGCGCCCATCCAGGCACGGATCGCATCGCGGTCGGGAGACGGGTCATGATCGAGTAAAGCCCGCGCCAGCATGATCATCCCGGGCGTACAGTAACCGCACTGAAAAGCGCTGTTATCGACAAAAGCCTGCTGGACCAGATCAAGCGTGCCATCCGCGCCGGCGAGTCCCTCGACGGTCCTTATTTCCGATCCACCGGCCTGCCAGGCGAAAGTACTGCAACTGGAAACCGGCTTGTCATCCATCAGAACCGTACAGGCGCCGCACGCACCAAGATCGCAGGAGAGCTTTGCGCCCGTGAGCGCCAACCGGTCCCGCAGGACGTCGATCAGCATTTCCTCCGCCCGTACATGGAATTCCCGGGCAACCCCGTTCACGGTGCAGGAAACAAATGCCAATTCACCACTCATGACGCATCTCCCTCGTGCAAATGCCGGATCAGGCGGCGCGCTAACACCGTGACCATGCGTCTACGGTACGCGGCACTGCCCATGGGGTTGTCGATAGGCTCCGGCAGCGCCGACGCCAGCGCTGCCTCTACCTCCGAGACCTTTCCGGACCAGAAGAACGGGGAAATATGAGCACACCCGACACCGACAGACACGTCCTGATCAACAAGCCCGACGGCGACGCTTACGACCGGCTTAAGAGTTCGATCAAAGCCAAGCTGCGCATTGGGCATGACGGGAATCTCGATGGCGGTTAACAACGCGCGCGACGGGTAACTTCCGGCCCCATCGGATGCGGCAATTTTCACCTCGCCCCCATCCGTCAGAAAGACAAGTTTTGCACCGGAAACACCGAGGAGCACCGGCCCATCATAGGCGCGTTCTGCCGCCATCAGATTTCCGCCAACGGTACCGGTCATCCTTATGCGGACGTTACCGATCGTCTTCCATGCGGCCTGAAAAGCGGGCAATCGCGCTGCAAGTAACGGAGACGTTTCCACGTCCCAGTGGGTCGCCAAGGCGCCGATGCGGATAAAGCCCGCGTGGTCTTCTATCTCGCGAAGCCCCGAAACAGCGGAAAGATCGATCAGGGTATCTTGTGAATTGCCACTACGCATCCGACGGACAAGATCAATGCCACCTGCAATTATCGAGGAATCTTCGGATTCAATGAGAGCCTGAACGACCTCTGAAGGGGTCGTCGGTTGCTGAAGGCGGAAAGGCGCTATCGCGCGGTGAGTTCGGGAAATCCATCCCGCATCAGTGGCATGCGTGTACATGCCTGCAGGTTCGAAATCTGACGCCGCCTTGTCAATGAAAAACCGGGCCAATGACGAATGCATTAACGAAAAAGGGCGGCCCGGAGGCCGCCCTAATCTTTTCAGACAGTTTCGATCAGGAACCGAGCTGCTTGAACTGGTAGCGGTACGGCCACTTGTGACCGGCCTCTTCCATGTACTTCATGTACTTTTCCATGATCGCCGGACCATCGATGGCGAATTCCTTATGCAGGTCGTGGGCACGTTCGTTCGGCCAGTCTTTCAGCGCGGCAGCCCATTTGGTCTGCTGTTCCGTCGGAAGCGTGGTCACAAAAGCGCCCGCCTTCTTCAGCTTCTCGAGACCAAGAGCCTCACTCTCGTATGAATCGACAGTGGCGACCGTCTCATAGCTTGCCGCCGCTTCGTCGATAATTTTAAGAACGTTGGCGGGCAGTTTCTTCCGGGTATTGTTATTCATCGTCATGATCGTCTGCGCCTGGGCCCCCAGGTTCACGATCTTAAAGTGCGGTGCCGGCTCATGGAACTTGAAGCCGAAATACACACCCGGGAACATGATGAACCCTGAAGCAACACCGGTTGCCAGCGCATTATACGCCGTCGGCAGGCTCGTCGTGACCGGAATAGCGCCATAACGTTCGACCCACGGAAGGTTGGGGCCCGCAGCGATGATCTTCTTGCCTTTAAGCTCGCTCACGTCGTCCCACTTGAACTTCGTGCCGAGGCCGTAATTATCGAACCCCGTCATCGCGATCATCTTCTGCTTATACTTCTTGTCGAGCATGTCATAGACTTCCGGATGCTCGGCCATGACACGGCGCTTCACCGCAACCTGTTTGCGGATATCGCCGGTCGTAAACGGCGTGAAGTAATCCCAGTTCATCGGCAGCATCTTGGCGCTTTCGAAGCAGACACACCAACCACCGATATCAAGCAGGCCTTTTTCAACGGCTTCCAGTGTCTCATGGACCTTGGCAATCTTGCCGGCATAGGCATGAATGAAGCGGACCTTGTGCTCGGTCTCAGCCGCGACGCGCTTCGTTACCATGTCTGCGAAATGATGTTCCATATTGCGGACATAGGCTACGGGCTTGCTCGGATGCCCCGAGCCCATGCGCAGAACATATGTTTTTGCATTCACCGTGCTACCGAAGGCAAGCGAGCCCGCGATTATGGCGGCGACTGCCGCCGTGATTTTGGTCGTATTCTTCAAAACGAACCTCCCTTTTAGGTTGATTAAGTTCAACTAATTGGTTCCTCAAAAGCGTATCACAGGCGAATTCCATGTGAAAGCTTGTCGTCTTTTTGCCGTTCTTCGTCAGACGAACTGCGGCAACCAGTTCGCAATCTGTGGGAATGCATAGATCGCGGCAGCCGTGACCAGCATCAATATCCAATAGGGGATTGATCCCTTGAAGATCTCCGCTAATTGCACCCCGGAATCTGGAACAGCTCCCTTCACCACGTACACTACCAATCCGAACGGCGGCGTCAGCAGTCCTGCTTCGATAAGCAAAATTCCAAATATCGCGAAGGCCAGCGGGTCCATTCCGACATCCAGCAGAGAGAACAGCGGCACCGTCAAAAGGATGATCGAGATAGAATCGAGGATCATTCCGAGAACAATCCAGATCACAACCATCATCAGGATGACCAGTGCGCCCTCTCCCACGGCATCCTTGATCAGGGTGTCGATATCCGCGAGCGACAGGAAACGGGCATACATACCGGCTGTTACCAGCAGGATCATAATCGGCGCCGATGTCTTGCCGGCATCAATCACCGCCTCGACCAGCCCCTGTACCCTGAGCCCCTTAATAATGGCGAGAACCATGGCAGCAAGAGCGCCGATCCCGGCGGCCTCGGTCGCTGTGAAGGCCCCCCCCCATATCCCGCCCATAACAATCGCGATAATCCCGACCACGCCGACGGTGGAGACAATCTCCCCCTTCGTGATCGGATCCAGCTCGTCTTCCGGAATTTCGGGCGCAAGCGACGGCTTCAGTTTCACAGCACCGATTGTGTACACAATATACAGAACAGACAGCAGGATTCCGGGAATGACCCCGGCCACGAAGAGCTTGCCGATCGATTGTTCGGTAATGATACCCCAGACGATCAACAGGACACTTGGCGGGATCAGCATGCCAAGACATGCAGACCCGGCGATTGAGCCCAAAGCAAATTCCCGTTTGTAATTGAACTTCATCATTTCGGGATACGCAATCCGGCTGAACGCGGCAGCCGATGCGATGGATGTGCCGGTCACAGCCGCAAACGCCGCATTACCGGTGACAGTCGCCACTGCAAGACGCCCCGGAATGCCGCCGAGACATCGATTGATAACTTTATACAGGTCGCCCGCCGCCCCGCATTTTGCGACGAAGTCCCCCATCAGGACAAATAGCGGGATGGTCGCGAACACGTAATTCCGGACCAGTTCATACGCAGCACCGCCGACCTGGGCCGAGGCGAGATACCAGTCTTCGAAAATGAAGTATGTGCCCACCATCGCGGTAATACCAAGGGCGAGGGCGATATGTACCCCGGCAAATATGGCCACGAGCATCCCGACAAGCGAGAGCACCAAGAGTGTGTTCAGTTCCATAAGGGAGCTCCGACTTTCTTGTCGCGGGTCTGAATTTTCACCGTTTTCATATCTCTTCCGTAGCCCCCGACCCGGTCGCCTGCGCGCCCGGAGTCATATCTTTGCCAACCGCCGCCCGCATCAGGTGGATGAAATAGATCAGCGTGATAAAAATTGCAGAGGCAATAATGATCGTCCTGACCGGGTAAACCGGCACTTCAAGTGCGCCAATTCCCTGATATTCGCCGATCTCCCAACCGTTGATCATATCGGTCCACCCGCCAACCGCGATGCCGATCATCAACATCATCCCCATCAGGTATGAGATAGCGTTGACAACATGACGCCAGCGTTTGTTCAAATGATCGTAGGTGATCGTTGTCCGAAGCATACTGCCGGTCAGTATGGCCAACGGCACCTGCAAAAACACAATCGCCGGCACGGAGTTGGTCACGATCTCATCACCGCCGAGAAAAGCGGAGAAGAACCCGCGGCCGATCACCTCCACAAAGATGATTACAGCGAGCAGCATCAGCCAGGCTGCAGCGATATAGTTCAATGCCGAACATATGCGTTCAAGCGCGCGAAACATGGCGTTTCCTCTCCTGTGTGCGGTCAGGTTTCGTTTGCTTGAACCTGCTTGCCGCATCCTGCTGGATAGAAGGCACAAATCAATGACAAAGTCTTCTATCCGAGGAAGTAAATTATCGTTTGCTAATTTATAACGCAACCCGCTAGGGCATCGGTATTTCCTGTTCGTTCTCCGGCACGTTCCAGCCTCTGCGCGTCGCCGGCCGGTCAAGGATCTCAAGAAACCAGCGCCGGACATTCGGAAATTCGTTCAGATCAACACTCTGCCAGTCGAACCGGGCAACCCACGGCCATACCGCCATGTCAGCTATCGTGTATTCGTTGCAGGCGAGGAAAGCGGTTTTACCGAGCTTTTCGTTCATGACGCCATATAGGCGCTTGGTCTCGTTCAGATAGCGATCTTCGGCATATGGCGCGATGCCGGGATTGTATTTTGTGAAGTGGTGGCACTGACCGAACATCGGTCCGACGCCCCCCATCTGGAACATCAGCCATTCCACGGTCGACCATTTGTCATCAGGATCCTGCGGCCAGAATTTTCCCGATTTATCGGCGAGATACATCATGATCGCGCCGGATTCCATCAGCGACTTCCCGTTATCATTGTCAAAAATCGCCGGAATTTTGTTATTCGGGCTGATCTTCAGAAAATCAGGCGCGAACTGTTCGTCCTTGCCGATATTAATCGCGTGGGTTTTGTACTCCAGCTCGCACTCTTCGAGCATCAAGGATACTTTGCGCCCGTTCGGCGTGAACCAGGTGTAGAGATCGATCAATTTAGGGTCTCCCTTATCGGATTATGCTTAATTGTTAATTCTCGGGCCCGGCGTGAAGGTCAGTCCGACAGTTCCGACGCCATAATGTCCGCTTTGATGCCGGTTGCTTCTTCATTGGCGAAATTCAATTCGACCTTCACACCATTCGGATCCATCAGGAAAAGCTGAAAGAGCCCCTGGTCATCGACCTGGCGCTTCGTATAGTCGATACCTTTCGCGTCGAGATGTTCCATCATGTCTTTGAGCCCCGTCGCCCTGAATGCCACATGATCCACAACCCCCGACCCGCTGGTCGCGGTCGATTGCTGGCCCAGATATTTCAGACGATTCTCGGACACATCTGCGCCACCCTCGGCGAGATGCAAAACGGGCTCATCCCCGAGATACATCCAGTGCACCGGCATCTTGAAATCAGGATGCGGCCCGGACACCATCCCCAGAACATCGGCATACCAGTCCCGGGTCCCGTCCAGGTCTTCCGCCTGGATCAGAAAATGTTCCAAATGAGTAAGTGGCATCGTTTCCCCCGACGTGGATTGTCGATAAGCCTAGCGTATATTAAATGAATCCGAAATGTCTGAGGGTCCGATGTCGCTTCATCCGAAAATTTTGCCTCTCAAGGCGAAACAGATCGGCTATACCTCCGACCGACTTATAAAAGGGATGATTTGAAATGACTGCCTACTGGCTGGCGCGTGCCAAGATCAACGATTACGACGAATATATGAAATACGCCACGAAAGTTCCGGCGATTCTGGAAAAGTTCAACGGCAAAGTTCTGACCCGGGGCGGCAACAGCAAAACCCTTGAAGGCAAGGATTATTTCGAACGCTTCGTTGTCATCGAGTTCCCTTCAATGGCGGATGCCGAGGCGTGTTTCAATTCCGATGAATACAAAGCCGCCGCAGCCTTCCGGCGCCAGAACGGGGTTGGCGACAACGAGCTGACCATCGTCGAAGCCGGCGACCTGACCCCCACCGCTTAACCTAAACCACAATTACAGATACCCGTTCACAAAGGAGCGAAAATGACAAAATACGCCGTAGCCCCCATGGAACTGCCCGCCGTTGCGGTCGCTGATTCGGATGAGGTTTTCCCGGTACGCCGCATCTATTGTGTCGGCCGGAACTATGCCGAACACGCCCGCGAGATGGGCTCGGACCCGGATCGCGATCCGCCGTTTTTCTTTATGAAGCCGAATAACACGATCATCGCCGACGGCGCAGACTTCCCCTACCCGTCCATGTCCGAAAACGTTCATTACGAAATGGAACTGGTTGTCGCAATCGGCACCGGTGGCAAGAACATTCCCCAGGCAAAAGCCAACGACCACATCTTCGGCTATGCCTGCGGCCTTGATATGACGCGCCGCGATCTTCAGATCGGCATGCGCGAAAAAGGCCGCCCCTGGGAAATCGGCAAGGCGTTCGATGATTCCGCGCCCTGCGCCGACATCCAGCCGGCCTCCAAGATCGGTCATCCTGCAACGGGCGACATCTGGCTGAAGGTCAACGGAGAGATCAAACAGACCGCTGATATCGCCGATCTGATCTGGAACGTGCCGGAAACGATCGAATATCTGTCCGGACTGTTCGAACTCCAGCCCGGTGACCTGATCTATACCGGCACACCCGCGGGTGTCGGCCCGATCGTCGCAGGCGATGTCATGGAAGGCCATATCGACGGCGTCGGCGACATCACCATCAAAGTCACCTGACAGAACACCACAACAAAATATATCAACAGGAAGGAAACACACACATGTCTGGACCCGTTATCAAGAAGCAGGACATTCTCGACGCCTGCAACGGCATGCTGCAGAAACAGCTCTATATGGTTCACACATTCCCGGCCAACGGCATGGGTCCGGTAATGGAGAACATCGAGCCCCATCTGAAATTCCAGATTGAACTGGAAGAAAAGGGGATCATGTTCGGTGCCGGGCCGTTCTGGGACGACAATGAAGAGCTCTGGGAAGGCGAAGGGATGGTCATCATCCGCGCGGGTTCCCTGGCGGAAGCCAAAGAAATAGCTGCTTCAGACCCCATGCATTCCAGCGGCGCGCGGGACTACAAAGTCCGCCCGTGGCTGATGAATGAAGGTACTGTGACCGTGAAAATCCGGTACTCCGACGGCAGCCGCGAAGTCGTCTGAAACACCGCGTACAAACCAGCTTTACCTCGGCGCGCCATTGCGGCGCGCCGAGGTGCTTTTCTTCTAGGCAGCTGTCAGCCGGTCGACGGCGAGGAGCAATTCTTCATTCCTTAATGGCTTCTGGAGCGCCGCGTCCGCGCCAATCGCCTCGATGATATCGACGGCCTTGTCGGAGCCCATGCCCGCACCACCGCCTGAAATTGCCAGGATCTTCTGAGTTTTATCTGTCAGTCGAATCTGGCGGACGAGTTCGACACCATCCATCTCAGGCATGAAGACGTCAGTGACAATCACCTCGAAACTGATTTGCGTCATATGGCGCATGGCTTCGATGCCATTTTCCGCAACCACGACCTGCCAACCGTTCTCTTCAAATAACTCCCGCAACGCACTGCACGCAAACTCATCATCCTCGACCAACAACATCCTATTCATTTGAACCTCTTCTATTCGTGGTGTTGTGAGGCTCCAGCGGCACCAGCACATAAACGGCCGTTCCCTCACCTTCTGTGGAGTCTATGCGTATCCTGCCACCCCATCGCTCGACTATTCCATAAACAATCGATAACCCCAATCCAGTCCCCTTCCGCGGCTTCTTGGTTGAAAAAAACGGCTCAAACACCCGCTGTCTAATGCCTTCCTTCATCCCGACGCCGTGGTCAGCAACCGAAATACGGGCGACACCTCGCGAATCGGGAAAGTCGGAAACGAGGGGATCATCCTCAGCCGAAGGGTAGTCACACGACACCCGAACAATACCCTTCGAGTCCATGGCATCGGCGGAGTTGGTAACGAGATTCGTAAGGACCTGCATTAGCTCGGTCGGTTGAACGCGCACCGTTGCCGAACTGGGAACGATCGCCGGATCAATGCGTACAGAAGAAATCGTCGTCTCATCAAGAAAGGCGAGAATATCTGTAATCGTTTCAGACAAATTAACGGGGAGCGTATCCCCCTCCCGTTCAGCCGAGTAAATCAGGGCTCTTCTCGAAATATTCCTGCCACGTTCAGCAGCAGCGACAATTTTCTCTACTCGTTCGCGGGTCCGGTCCGGCAGGTCAGCCTGATCGAGACATAATCCTGCCAGCGAAAACACAGGTTGGAGCGTATTGTTGATTTCATGCGCAAGCCCGCCGGCAAGCTGGCCAAGCGTTCCCAGGCGCTGGGCCTCCAATAGCTCCAACTCCATCTGGTGGCATTTCTCGAACGCTGTGTTGAGTTCATCCGTCAGCCTCCTGGACTGACGCCATCGGCGATAGGTAAACCAGGAACACGAAGCGACAACCGCCGGGCTGGCAGTGCAGAATGCAGCGGTATGCCAATTGTCGTGATCCAGTGCCAGATGACTTACAGCATCGAAATATCCGCAGAAGATCAAGATCGCCACAATGAACGCAAACCCGCAAACCGCGATCAATGCGTCGATCCTCAAAGTGCGTTTTTCGGATGCTTCGTAATTATCTGGGATACCGGCAGGAACAACCATTTTATCAAGCTTTAGTGAATAGGCGCCTACCTCACTTAGCGTTCTCGCACAGAAATCGTTCGCGATCTATTAATGAAACCGAATCTCTACAAATATAATTACCACACCAATTTTATGTATTACGTTATTTATACAAGTATTATTTTGTTAAAACTTCCCGAATTAAAACTTCCCGAATAAGGAATCTCGCCCCTCTAACGGGCACCCGACACGTTCAATACGCTTCCACTGACATAACTCGCCTCCTCGGACAGAAGCCACACAACCGCATTCGCGACCTCACCCGGTTTTCCGACACGCTGCATCGGCAATGTCGGGCCCACCGCGTCGACGCGGCCTTGGGGCTGAATCTCCGTATCGATCACGCCCGGGCTAACCGCACAAACCCGAACGCCCTCGGCCGCGACTTCCTGTGCCAATCCAAAAGTAAAGCTGTTGATGGCGCCCTTGCTTGCGCCGTAATGGACCGACGCCCCCGCGCCGCCCAGATCTGATGTCCGCGATGACAGGTTCACAATGACACCGCCGTCGCCGCCATGTCTGGTCGACATCCGCAGCACAGCCTCGCGCGCGCACAGCATCGAGCCGACGACATTGATCATCATATGCCGCGTCAGATCATCTCCCCCGATCTCGTCGATCCGCGTAAGCGGCCCGAGTATGCCGGCCGAATTAACAAGCCCGGTGGGGACACCGAGCTTCGCATCGCATGTCTCGAACAGGCGGATCACATCGGCTTCGACGGAGATATCCGCCTGGACGGCGATAGCCCGTTGCCCGCGGGCCATCACATCCGACACGACCTCCTCCGCTCGCCCGGCATTCCCCTGGTAGTTTACGCAGACATCCCATCCGGCATCAGCCGCTTTCAGCGCTGTCTCCGCGCCGATGCCGCGTCCGCCACCGGTAATCATCAGAATTCCGCTCATAAACGTGCTCCCCTTGTATCCCTGCCTGACACTCGACCAGCGCCGCCCCGACAAGTCAACAAGTCCGGTTGACCCCCAACACTGCTGAAACCACAATGCTGCCAAAATCATAAGGCGAGAGCATTGGAATCAGATCAGAAGACGAGCGGCAGGATACGGCTGGCCGCCGATATCGGCGGCACATTTACGGATATCGCGGCGTTCAACACCTCGACGGGTCGTCTCCATTTCGGCAAAACTCTCTCGACGCCGGACTCGCTGATCGACGGCATTGCGACCGGCGCATCCAAGGCCGGAGCGGCCTTTTCCGATGCCGATATTTTCCTCCACGGGTCAACCGTCGCCATTAATACGATGCTGGAACGCACCGGCGCCAAAACAGCGCTGCTCATCACTGAAGGCTTCCGCGACATATACGAGATCGGGCGGGTCAACCGACCGGATGCCTACAACCTTTTCTTCCAAAAACACGAACCGCTCGTAGAACGTGCCCTGCGGTTCGAAGTACATGAAAGGTTATTTGCCGAAGGTGATGTCTACAAACCGCTCGACGAGGATCACGTCCGCGCCACCTGTCGGCGCCTGCGCGAAGAACGCGTCGATGCGGTCGCGATATTGTTATTGCACTGTTACGCCAACCCGGCGCACGAACTGCGTGTCCGCGAGATCGTGGAAGAAGAACTACCCGATGCCTTCGTGTCGACATCCCATGAACTCAGTCAGGAATACCGCGAATTCGAGCGCTGCTCGACGGTCGTTGCCAACGCCTATATCGGTCCGAAGGTAAAAGGGTATATCAGCGGCATCGGGGACCGTATCCGCGCAGACGGGTTTGACGGTTCGTTCCTTGTCGTCCAGTCCACGGGCGGTCTCTATGACGGCGAACAGGCACAGCGCCAGTGTGTCAGAATGCTGGAATCCGGCCCTGCCGCCGGAGTCATCGGCACGCAGGCATTATGCGATGCGCTGGGCATGGAAAATGCGATCGCATTCGACATGGGCGGGACCACTGCGAAGGCCGGCGTCATTCATCACGGCGAAGCATTGACGACCGGCAGCGCCCTGATCGGCGGCTATGAACGCGCCCTGCCAATCCAGATCGCAATGATGGATATTTTCGAAGTCGGCACCGGCGGCGGGTCGATTGCGCGTATCGCCGATGAAGGGGGCCTGCGCGTCGGCCCGCAAAGTGCCAGCGCACAGCCCGGCCCGGCCTGTTATGGCCAGGGCGGCACCGAACCGACCGTCACCGATGCCAATGTTCTGCTCGGCCGCCTGTCGCCGGATCGATTTCTCGGCGGTGAGATGACGCTTGATGTCGCAGCGGCTGAAGCCGCGATCCTCGACAAGGTCGGAAATCCGCTGGGTCTCGAGGCGGTCGAAGCAGCGCAGGGTGTCCTGCGGATTGCCGTCACCTCCATGTCCCACGCGGTGAAGGCAGTAACCACGGAACGCGGTCTGGATGCAGGTGATTTCGCGATGGTCGCCTATGGCGGTGCAGGACCATTGCACGCCTGCAACATTGCACGTGAAATGGGCATCAGGAAACTGATCATCCCGCGGTCTCCCGGCCATTTTTCCGCTTTCGGAATGCTGTTCTCGGACCTGCGTTACGACTATGTCCGATCCCGCTTTGCGCGACTGGCGGATGCCGACTTTGCCGATATAGAAGCCGTCTATGCGGAACTCGAAGCAGAAGGCCTGGCGGAGATAGAGAAAGTATCCGTGACACCTGAACGCGTCGTCATCGCCCGGGGCGCCGACATGCGTTACGTCGGCCAGGAACATGCAGTAACCGTGGATCTGTCTTCCGACCTGTTCGCAAATGAAGACCGTGCCGGCATAAAGGCCCGCTTCGATGCTATCCACGATCTTCGGTACGGCACCTGCGCACCACAGGAACGAAGCGAGATCGTCAGCCTGCGGGTGACCGTCACCGGAATGCTCGAAAAACCCCTGCTGGAAGAGATCGCCCGGGGAGATGCAACACCCCCATCCTCCGCACACACCGGCAACAGGCCCGTCCGCTTCGGGGAAGACGCCCTGGAGACCGCCACCTGGGACCGGATGGCACTGATCGCAGGAAACCGTATAGAGGGCCCTGCACTGATTGAAGAACATGCCTCGACGACGGTGCTGCATCCCGGCGACACGTGCGAGGTCGACGCTTTCGGCAACCTGGTTATATCCATAGGAGGATCGGCATCATGAACGCGTCACCCGTGAAATCCGACCCCGTCATCACCGAGATTGTCCGCAACGGCGTGATTGCCATCACAGAGGAAATGAAATCCAACCTGATGCGCACCGCCTACAACATGATCATCTATGAAGCACTCGACTTCACGGTCGGGTTGTTCACACCAAAGGGCGAAACGATCTCTATCGGGCTTGGGCTGCCGATGTTCATCCGGGGCATGGCGGAGACCATCAAGGCGAAGCTCGAACATTACGGCGTCGAGAACATCCATCCGGGTGACATCCTGCTGACCAACGACGCCTACATCACCGGAAGCCACCTGAACCATCTGACGTTTACCCAGCCGATATTCCTGGATGACGAACTGATCGGATTTGCCTGCTGCATGGCGCACTGGCCTGATATCGGCGGCACACTGGACGGCATTACCACCGATATTTATTCGGAAGGGCTCCAACTGCCGATCGTCAAATATCAGCGCGCGGGCGTGGTGAACGAGGAAATCGTCGATATCATCAAGGCGAATGTCCGCCTCCCCGACCGTGCCATGGGTGACCTGCGGGCTCAGCTCACGGCGATCGGCACCGGCGAACGGCGTTATATCGAGCTGGTCCAGCGTTACGGCAAGGACCAGGTCTATGCATCGATCTCCGACATCATGGACCAGTCAGAACGCGCGGCCCGGGCACGCACGCTTTCGATACCGGATGGTGTTTACGAAGCCGAATCCTACATGGACGACGATGGCGTCAGCATCTCCGACCGTATTCCGATCAAAGTCCGCGTCATCGTCAAAGGAGACGAAATGACGGTGGACCTGACCGACGTCGCCGCTCAGGTGAAGGGGTTTTACAATTCAGGGATCACCACGGGACATGCCTGTTCACAGGTTGCATTCAAGTGCATCACGTCCCCTACTGATTATCCGATCAATGACGGCTCATTCCGCAACCTGACGGCTATCGTGCCACCCGGCCGGGTGATAAGCGCGGTCAAACCGGCCCCGATGCGCTGGTGGATGACGTTCCCGATGACCATTGTAGATACCGTCTTCAAAGCCCTGACACCGGCAATCCCCGACCGCACGATTGCAGGCCACCATGCCGACCTGGTGATCGGGCTGTTGAACGGCATTAACCCCAAAACCAATGAATTCTATATCGCGTTTATCGGGCCGACCGGCGGCGGATGGGGAGCAAAAAGAACAGAGGACGGTGTCAGCGCCACGGTCTGTATCAATGACGGCGATACTCATAACAGCCCGGCAGAACAGCTGGAAACAAAATTCCCTATCCTGATCGAGAACTATAACCTGCGCCAGGATTCCGGCGGGCCCGGCGAATTTCGGGGCGGGCTCGGCTGTGAAAACACGGTTCAGGCGCGTGCCGACCTGATGCTGAATGCGCAGGTCGAACGGATGCACTGCAAGCCCTGGGGCCTGAACGGCGGAATGGAAGCCGCCGGTAATGCAGTCGTCCTCCGCGCCAATGGCACCTGGAAAGAAGACTATCCAAACGCCAAGCTCCTGACCGCCCGCATCCTCGAGGGCGATGCATTTGCGGTCCGATCAGGCGGCGGTGGTGGATTCGGCGATCCGCACAAACGTCCGGCGGAAACCGTCGCCCACGATGTGCGCCAAGGATATGTATCGGTGGAATCCGCGGAACGCGATTACGGTGTGATCTGCGACGAGGCCGGGACTCTGGATGTGGCCGCGACCGAGAAAGCAAGAAGCGGCACTTAGTCCAGCGGCAATGAGATCATGCCGTCAGCAAGCTTCGGCTCGAACCATGTCGATTTCGGCGGCATAATCATGTCCGCATCGGCGACCGCCATCAGGTCGGACAGGCTCGTCGGAAAGAAGGTAAAGCCGATCGCCATTTCGCCGGAATCGACGCGGCGGGAAATTTCCTCCGGCCCGCGCGAACCGCCGACAAAATCGATACGGGTATCGGTCCGCTGATCGGAAATTCCCAATAGTGGCTCAAGAACCATGCGCGCCAGCACCTGGACATCCAGCCGTTCGACCGGATCGTCTGTCGCCGGCGCCACCCTGGGTGTCAGCAACGCCCAGCCACCATCAAGATACATCCCGAACGTACCCCGCGCGGCAGGACGTATCGGTGCATCAGCCGGCGTAATCTCGAACTGATCCGCCAACGCATCGCGAAAACCGGCCGCATCACGACCGTTCAGATCACGTATGACACGGTTGTAATCAAGTATCGTCACTTCATCATCTGGAAAGCTGACTGCCAGAAACCCGTTATAGGCTTCGCTGCCGTCATGGGTCGGATTCGCTGCTGCACGGGTCGCCGCGATCCGGCTGCCAGCCGCCGAGCGGTGATGACCGTCGGCGATATACAACACTTCCAAACTATTGATCAGGCCACCGATCCGGTCGACTTTCGCCGCATCGGAAACAACCCACAATTCGTGCAATGCGCCACCGATCCCGTCAGCAACGGCATCCGGGACACCGGCTGTGATGCCATCAAACAGCATAGCCAGGTCGGCATTCGCACGATGAACCGTAAAGACCGGACCGGTAATCGAATTGACCGCCTCGATCTGGCGAACACGGTCATCCTCTTTCGCCGGGCGGGTCAGCTCGTGCTTCTTGATACGGTTTTCATTATAGGCCTGGACAGACGCGGAGACCGCGATACCGGTCTGGGACTGGCCGCCCGCTGTTATCCGGTAGACGTAAAAACAGGGTTCGGGGTCGCGCACCAGCGCACCGGATTCTTCGAAGGATTGGAGGTTTTTCGCCGCCGTCTCGTAGACCACATCAGCATAAGGGTCGGTCTCCGGCGGAAGATCGATTTCCGCACGTGACACATGGAAGAAACAGAACGGCTTGCCCGCCGCCATTGCCCGCGCTTCATCAGTATTTACAACGTCATATGGCGGCGCGGCAATGTCTGCTGCGCGTCCAGGTGCGGGCCGGAGCCCGGCAAACGGGCGTACAAGGTCGTCAGGCGCGAATGTCATATTGGTCTGCCATCTACGAATTCTGGCGAGCCGTAGCCGAAATACCACGACTCTGCGAGTGAAAGTCCCACACCGGGAAGTCCTGTGTCAGAGCGATTCTGCGCCGGCGCGCCGTTGGAAATATTCCCATGCCCGTTTGATCGAAAAATCACTCAGAAAAATCTCGGCGCACTGATCGATTTCCCCGTCTGACAAATATTCGATCTGCTCGCTCATCTGCAACGTGTCCTGCTGCAGCTGTGCATTCACCTGCAGGTAAATTGACGTCATCACCGCACCCTGGACCGAGGTTCCAGTTACGGCACAGCCATGTCCGCGCATCAGAACGACGTTATTGTCGCCGAGTTCTTCGGCAAGATTCCTGCCCTGCTCCATGTTCACAACCAGAAGGTTGGTATCCCCAAAATGATGGCGGATATCCCACACCGGCACTTCCTTGCCGATAGATGCCCCGACATGGGCGATCGGCCTCAACGGCGTGGGTGTCACGCCAAACGGAATGACGGCATGGGAATGATTATGCACCACCGAGTTCACCTCGGGTCGCGCCTCGTAAATCGCGCCATGGATATGACGCTCTGCATAGGGCGTCCGATCATCGTCGATCGCCGTCCCATCGAGCGAAAATTCCATAACATCGCCGAGCGTGACCAGTTCCGGGCTGCGCGACCGGCTCATGAGATATCGCCCTGGATTGTCGGGGTGGCGAATACTGACGTGACCATAGGCATCGACAACGTTTTCTCGCGCGAGGATGCGGTTGGCGATCACGACCTCACGCAGCGTCTTGGTAAATTTGTCCATTTTCATCGCCCGACAGTGTTTTTCCGATGCTTTTTTCATAGCATGTGCAATCGACACCCGCGAGTCGCATAGGCGGACATTACGGGATACAATTCCCAAAACCAGACAGGAGAAGCGTTATGGCCCGGGATTTCGAAGACCATTGCTGGAAAGATGTCGTCTCCCCCGAAGAGCTTGAAACCTACAAGCCTTACAGGCGGGACATCTATGTGGGCGAGCGGCCGGCATTGCTGGCAATTGACCTGTATAATTTCGTCTATCGCGGCGACCCAACGAAATACCCGCACGAACTGGCCGGCGAATTCCCGAATTCATGCGGCAAATACGCCTGGGACGCGGTGGAACCCACCAAGAAACTCTTCGCCGCCTGCCGTGCAGCCGGCATGCCGATCATCTATCTGTCCGGCTCCAAGCGGAAGGACCGCGTCCGCTCAACCAACCGTCAGGGCGGCTACGACGTTGCCGAGGAGATGCTGGATATCCATCCCGAATTCGCTGTTCAGGAAGGCGATATACTGATCCGGAAAGAACGCGCCAGCGCATTCCATTCCACACCGCTGGTGGCACACCTGACACGGCTCGGCGTTTCCAGCCTGATCGTCTGTGGCGAAAGCACGTCAGGATGTGTGCGGGCATCCGTCGTCGATGCATATTCATACGGGTATCACACCACGGTGGCCGAAGAATGCGTGTTCGACCGGTCGCCGCTAACCCACAAAATGAACCTGTTCGACATGCATCATAAATACGCCGACGTCATGGTGCTGGAAGACATTGTTCAGCATCTTGAACAAACCTACCCGACAGCACAGGCAGCGGAGTAAACGGTATGTCCACAAAAGTTGACGCAACATCCATTCGCAGCGACCTGGAAGCGGCGCTCGACAAGCACTGCAAGACATTCGCGACCCGCCAGGCAAATTCACGCGTGTGGGAACTCGAGACCAAAGTTGACCCGAAATACGCCCGCACCCAGCGGCGCTATCTCGGCACCAGCGGAAATGTCGACCACACCGACCCCAATGCGCTGATGGGCGACAGTTTCACACTCACCATTCTTCAACAGCCCCCCGGTCATAAGCAGCCGCTGCATCATCACGCGGACGAGGAAGAGGTTTTCTTCGTCCTCCAGGGACACCCGACAATCGTCTGGGAATATGCAGGGGAAACAGTCAAGCGTCAGCTCGGACCATGGGACATGATCTATAATCCCCCCGGGCAGGTGCACAGCATTATCAATGAAAGCGACGAAGACTGCCTGTTCCAGGTCATGCTGGGGAACCCGGCGCCGGATCGTCCGAAATACATGGACCCGGAATTACGCCGCCTTCAGGCTGAGGACCGCCCCGACGAGGAAGTACGCACGACCACCTGATTTTCGCGCGCTACCCGTCTAGCCTTCCAGAATAGCGTCAATATCGTTGAAAATACCCTGTGCTTCCGTGGCCAGTCCGTCCTGATCGACGACCGGCTGCGCGACAGCGCTCCCGTCATGACTGGATGGCAAGCCTGTCGCGTTGGACAGCGCGTCTGACAGGAGGGTCGTATTGATGGGCTTCGCGACATAATCGTCCATGCCCGCAGCCAGATATTTTTCCCGGTCGCCTTTCATCGCGTTGGCGGTAAGCGCAATGACCGGAATTTTGCTCACCGGCCCATCGATATCCCGGATATGTCGCAAAGACTCCAATCCGTCCATTTCCGGCATGTGAATATCCATCAGAACGACGTCAAATTCGCCCTTCTGGACTTCGTTCAACGCTTCGAGACCATTATTCGCAACGCTGACGACATGTCCCATTCGCATAAGCATTGCGACTGCGACTTTCTGATTTACGAGATTGTCTTCAGCCAGAAGTATGCGCATCGGTTTGATCTCCTGAAGGCAGCTACCGGGTACTTCAACCGGCATATCCGAGCCGGGATTCCCGTCACTGGCATTCTTGCCACTGTCACTATTCCCTGAACGACACGCTGCAAGTTCGCGGAGCAGCAGCTGAGGTCGGACCGGCTTTCCAAGTACCGCTTTGAAACCGATATTCTCTACAAGCGAACCAATATTGTTCAGGCCCGCGGACGTGGTCAGAACAATCCGTGTCTGGTTCGATCCCGGTCTCATAGATATTTCCCGGCCCAATTCTATGCCGCTTTTCCCCGGCATCATATGATCAAGCAAAACTATGTCATACGGGTTTTCGGATGCAATCGCATCGACGAACATTTCAAGACCCCGGTCGGGCGTGTCAGCGCTGTCGACATGGCCTCCCCAGCCGCCGATCTGCCGCTCGAAAACCGTGCGATTAACCTCCATATCATCGATCACAAGGACACGGAGTCCGGCAACGAGGGCGATCATTTCGTCCGCCTCTGTTCGGTCGCCATTGCGCACGTCCAGCGGGACCTTGAACCAGAACCGGCTTCCCTCGCCGGCTTCGCTTTCCGCGCCGATTTCGCCATCCATCAGCGAGACAAGCTGGCGGCAAATCGCCAGACCAAGCCCCGTCCCCCCGAACTGGCGGGTGGTGGATGAATCTGCCTGCATGAAGCGGTCGAACAGCTTGTCTGTGACCGAGGCCGACATCCCTATACCGGTATCGATAACCGAAAATTTCACCCACTTCCGGGTTTCAGAACCGCCGACGATGTCTACTTCAACGGTGACAGACCCTTCATGCGTAAATTTAAGCGCATTGCCGACCAGATTCATGAGGACCTGGCGCAAACGTCCCGGGTCTCCACTGACGAATTGCGGCACCGCAGCGCCGATATAGAGAACTAACTCTACGCCCTTCTCAGCCGCTTTCGGCCCCAGAAGCTGCCCCACACCATCGATCACATCGGGCAGCTGCAAATCAACCGTTTCGAGCTCGAGCTTGCCCGCCTCCATTTTCGAAAAATCGAGGATATCATTGATAATCGCCAGCAATGTCTCCCCTGACTGTCGGATGATCTTGACGTTGTCGATATGGGCGGAATCCAGCTCCATGTCTTCCATCAGACCGGCCATTCCCAGAATGCCATTTAGCGGTGTACGGATCTCGTGACTCATATTGGCAAGGAATTCGGATTTCGCCAGATTCGCCGTTTCCGCATCCAGCATCGCAGCCTTGGCCAGGTTGGCCGCCTCCTCAGCCTTCAGGCGGGCCTGTTCGAGTTCGTCACTCTGTGCCGTCAGTTTTCTATTTGCTTCGCGAAGCTGCTCATCGCCCTCTTTCTGCGCCGTGATATCTGTCGTCAGCAGATTCCACAGGATGCTGTCATCATCCTGTCGAAGCGGACGTCCGATTGAGCGGACCCATCGCCAATCGCCGGAAGCGTGCCTTGCCCGGAATTCGATTTCGTATGCGGCCAGTCGATCTGCGTGATCGACAACCAATTCCCTATATCGGTCGATGTCTTCAGGGTGAACCGTGCCAGTCAGAAAGGAAACGTCCCTCAGAACCACCTCTGGGTCCACACCCAGAATGTCGCGAACACCCTCGTTGACATATGGATACTCGACACGCCCGTCCGGGTAATTGATACGCTGGTAGACCATCCCCGGGACGTTCGCCGTGATGCCGCGGAAGCGCTCGTCACTCTCACGAAGCGCCTTTTGCTGCTCGAGCTGCAAAGTAACGTCGCGGACGATGACCATACCGCCCCGCTCACCTTCCCACTGTATCGGCGTTGCAGAAACCTCGGCCTGAAAAGCCGTCCCGTCGATCCGCAGCCGTTTCATGGAGAGTTTAAGCGCGCTGTCGATTTTAGAGGGCTGTTCCGCCTGCAACTGGCCGACCAGATCCCGGTCATCCGGGTGCACAAGATCAATCGCCGACATGCCAATCATGGCCTCAGCGGTCTCTGATCCGAACAAGCGGGCACCCGCCTCGTTGATCAGGACAATTCGTCCTTTGCGGTGGACGTAAATTGCGTCGGGCGAAATATCGAGCAGATGTTTGTAGCGCGCCTCTGATTCTACCCGGGCCGTTTCCATCGCCTTCTGGTAGGAAATATCCCGTATAACGGCAAGGCCGCTCGGCTCTCCTTCCCAGGTGACCGGCCTGACAGAAACAGCAGCGACAAATTCAGTGCCATCAGCCCGCAGCCGGCGCTGCTCGACGAACTCTACCTGCGCCTTTTTGTCAAAAAAGTTCGCAAGGCTTCTTGCCGTATGTTCGCGCTCGTCTTCATGGACGAAATGGAGGACCGAGCGCCCCATATAGTCACTGCCGCTCTCGGCCGCAAATAACTTCCGGCATGCCGAGTTCATGTAGACAATGATCCCCGCAATGTGCACGTACATTGCTTCAGGAGCATTTTCGATCAGCTCACGATGACGTTCTTCACTCTCTCTGAGTGCCCGCTCACCCTTGATGCGCCCCGTGACATCGCGCAGGGTGACCATGTTGCAGGGTTCCCCGCCCCAACTGACTGGCGCACAAGCGACCTCGGTCTCGATCATTTCTCCATCGATACGCGCGTGGCGAATTATCGCATAATTACTTCCACGCCCGGTCCTCAGGCTTTCCTGCCTCAGGGCCCTTGCCGCATCCAATTGTTCAGGGTCGACGAGATCAATCGGGCGGTTTTCGGCAAGAACGTCAAACGAAGCAGCCCCGAACAACTTCAACGCGGCCGGGTTCGCATAGCGCAGCCTGTGGTCATCGCTGATCAAAACCGCATCAGGAGACACGTTCAGCATTTCCCTGTATTCGTCTTTGCGTCCCAAAGACACCTTGTTGTCATCCAATTGGCCGCAAAGATGCCGATATTCAGAGATCAGCACACGGCTCCAGATAAACACTATTGCCAGGGCGATACCAAAGAAAAGAGGCTGCTCATACGACGACGTTCCCGACATAGCGGGGGTATTCTGCGCCCACGCCTTTAATGGCAGCAGCGCAAATATACCGGCACCAGACGCCGTGTTAAGAATGTTGGCCAAATTTCGCTTCATCAGTGGCATCACAATCCGCAGAATTGCTGTAGAAACCCTGTTAAAATTACCCCCTTAACTGTTAATGCTTACTGAAGCGCCCCGAACGGGGACAAACACTGAAAAACTGGAGAATTCGGGCATGTCCGCCAAACTCAAACTCACTCTCGCCTGTGGCGACTACGAAATCGTTCGTGCACTTAAAGATGGTTCTGTCGCGCCAGACGGTATTGAACTGAACGTTCTGACGGATATGGACTCTTCATCACGCCATTGGCGGATGATCCGGAACGAAGAATTTGACGTTTGCGAACTGTCGGGATCGTCCTACCTGATGGCGAAAGACCGAGGCCAGGAATTCTCCGCTATTCCGGTATTTCTGCACCGGCGTTTTCGCCACGGATTTATCTTCGTCAACACGACCAAGGGTATTTCCAAACCGACGGACCTAAATGGCAAACGGGTCGGCCTGAAGACCTATCAGGCAACGGCCATCCTCTATCTCCGCGGGCTTCTGGCCGACGAATACGGGGTCGACCTGGATTCCATCGATTGGGTAACCGAGCTCGAAGAGGAAATACCGTTCGATGCACCGCCCGGAACGAGAATAACCCAGGCACCTGCCGGCTCTGATATTTCCGAAATGCTGGCGGAAGGCGAAGTCGATGCCGTCATTCACCCCGATATCATTCTACCTATCCTGCGCGGCGACGAGCGGGTTGCGCGCTTGTTCACCGACTACCGCACGGAAGAAGAGGCCTATTACAAACGAACCGGCATCTTCCCGATCATGCATGCCACAGCGATCCGCAATGAAATTCTCGAAGAGCACCCCTGGGTCGCCAATAATCTCGCCCAGGCTTTCGACCGCGCCAAAATCGCCGCCTATAAGCGGATGAGCAATCCGCGGATCGTCCCGTTGGCCTGGTTTCTGGACGAGTGGGATGCCCAGCGTGAACTCCTGGGCCCGGACCCATGGGAATTCGGCCTCACCCCGTCAAACCGCAAAAACCTGGAAACGCTAATCGGCTATTCCAAGGCGGGCGGGCTGATTTCCAACCTGAACACAGTCGACGATTTCTACATGGATGTGATGCTGGAATCACGTGGCCGTGGGGAATGGGACCGCGGGTAACGGAATTCCTGTCGTCGCGCCTATTGCGGCGCCTCGGTCCCGAGAAGAGTTGTCCGCCGCAGAAGCCGGCGTTCGTTATCCGGGAAATCCGTGCGCGCATGGGTAATGCAACGGTTATCCCAGATCACAAGGTCGCCGGTCCGCCAGACATGCTCATAGACGATGGACGGGTCTTCAGCGACGCTGAATAATTCTTCGAGAAACGCATCGCTTTCGACCCGTTCCATGCCCTCGATCCGAGCGGTCATCAGCCTGTTCACGTAAACGGCTTTCCTGCCCGTCTCCGGGTGGGTGATGAATACGGGGTGGGCATAATTGCCCACCTTTGTGAGATCAAGATCGACGCCCGGCCGTTCGGTGCGCTTGTAGTCATGGACCTGCAACGCCTTTTTGCCTTCCAGCCGGGCACGGGTTTCGGGTCTCAGGTTTTCATATGCCGCATACATATCAGCGAACAGGGTATTGCCGCCAGTGGACGGTAATTCGACCGAATACAGCATGGTGGCCGTATGTGGAATTTCGGCGTAGCACATGTCGCTGTGGAACCACATCTCGCCGTCATGCGGCAGACCGAGAGGTTTACCATCGATACGCACGTTGGAAACAATCATCACCTCGGGCGGAAGGTCGGGGATGACATCGCGCACCGCCTGTGACGGCATACGCGGGACACCGGGTGTCCCGAGCTGAGCGGTGAAATCCACCAGCTGGCGAGGAGAAAGGTCCTGATCGCGGAACACGATCACCTGATTGTCATACCAGGCCTGCAGCACGGCTCTGACCGCTTCCGGTGACAGCTTTTCGCGCAGATCGAGCCCCCTCAGCTCGGCACCGAGCGGTGCATCAAATGCCGCGATCTCGACCACTCCGGTATCGGTAACTTTCGCACCCGCCATTTTTTGCTCCGCCTTATATGTCTCTAATCATGGCGATCATCGCCTTGTGAAGATCGCTCGCCGGATCGCCAAAACTGCCCACAATCGTATAATGGTGGCAGGCTGGTGCAGGAATTTCACGCACGGCAAGCCCTTTGGCGCTCCAGGCAGCAGAAAGTTCTGCCTGGTGCCGTTTGAATTCATCGGTTTCCCTCTCTCCCACCGACAGGATCAGCGGGATATCCCCGATCGGGTCCAGATATTGCGGGCTGTTCTGCGTCGCCGTCTCGGCATCGAGGCCGAGCACTTCGTTCAGATACGTCAGCCGGATCGGTTCCAGGTCGTAAAGGCCCGACAACGCACAGCCTCCCCTGAACGGCATCGCTGGCAGAGCCTGATCGACGGCCGTCCAGTCGGTTGCCAGCAGCATGGCCGTCAGATGGCCGCCAGCCGAATGACCGGCGATATACAGTCGGTCGGCATCGACGCCTATTTCGGCGGCATTTTGATATATCCACGCGACCGCACGACGGCACTCATCAACCATATCGCCAATACCCGCCGCCGGTGCCAGGGTATAGTTCAACGTGACAAAGGCGATACCGGCATCGAGGAAGGCAGGCGCGATATAGGTCGTGTCGTCCTTGTCGGACATCTGCCAGTACCCGCCATGAATATAGATCAGCGCAGGTGCACCGGCGCGGCCGTTCGAGGGCGGAAAGACGTCCAGCGTCTGCTTCGGCTCCGTACCATAGGCGATATTCAGACGCCCCGGAATACGGCCACGCACAGCGGCACTTTCGTTTTCCCGATGGGCAACCACTTCCGGCACGTCGGGCCAGAGCGGACGCAGGTTATACTCCGCATCAAGCGCTTGCTGGTCGTAATTCCCGTACACTGCCGTCATTGTCGTTCTCCGCCCCTGTTTACCCGTTTTCCCGGTTTACAACCGGCCGCCAGCGCTTATGTTCTCGGCGCTATGACGTTGCATCTTTATAATACGCTGTCCCGCGCCAAAGAAGAATTCGTTCCGGTCGATCCCGACAGGGTGACGATGTACGTGTGCGGACCGACTGTCTATTCCTATGCGCATATCGGCAATGCCCGCCCCGCCGTCGTCTTCGACGTGCTGGTGCGGCTGCTGCGCCACCTGTGGCCGAACGTCGTCTACGCGCGAAACATCACCGATATCGACGACAAGATAAACGCCGCGGCGCAGGAACAGGGCGTAGACATCGGCGTCATCACCGATAAATTCGAGAAAATCTATCTCGACGACATGGCCTCCATCGGCGTGACAGCGCCGGACATCGACCCGCACGCGACGGACCACATCCCCGAAATGATCGCGATGATGGAACAGCTTATTGCCAGCGGCCATGCCTATGCCGCCGAAGGCCATGTTCTTTTCGATGTGCCGAGCTTTCCGGGATATGGCGGACTGTCGCGGCGCGATCAGGACGAACTTCTCGCCGGCGCGCGGGTCGACGTGGCCCCCTACAAGAAAGACCCCAGCGACTTCGTTCTCTGGAAACCATCCACGCCCGACCTTCCCGGTTGGGACAGCCCGTGGGGCCGCGGCCGTCCGGGGTGGCATCTCGAATGTTCCTGCATGATCGAGAAACACCTCGGTCGCACCATCGACATTCATGGCGGCGGTATCGACCTGGTGTTTCCACATCATGAAAACGAAATCGCGCAATCGACCTGCGCCCATGGCGGCGACACGTTCGTGCGCTACTGGCTCCACAACGGCTTTGTGAATGTCGACCGGGAAAAGATGTCGAAGTCGATCGGCAATGTACTGCTGGTCCATGAATTGCTGAAACAGGCACCCGGAGAGGCCATCCGGCTTGCCCTCCTCAGCGCCCATTACCGTCAGCCGCTGGACTGGACCGATGAAGGACTGGAACGCGCGACAAAAATGCTCGACCGTCTCTACGGTGCGTTGCGCACCCTCGCGGATATAGATGCCGATCCGGCCGCCGAACCCGATCCGGCATTTCTGCAGGCACTGAGCGACGACCTGAACACGCCGCAGGCGCTCGCTGCGCTGTTCGACCTTGCCCGGCAGGCGAACACCGCAAGCGCGCCCGCAGACAAGGCGCGGATCAAAGGCGCCCTGCTGAAATCGGCCGCGCTGATGGGCCTGCTTTCGGAAGATCCTGAAGCGTGGTTTGCCGGCAGCGCCGACGCGGGCGATGGCCCGGATGCCGCGGAAATAGAGCGCCTGATAAAAGCACGCAAGGACGCGCGCGCGGCGAAGGATTTTGCCGAAGCCGACCGCATCCGCGATGAACTGGCGGCCCAGGGCATTACGCTGGAAGACGGCGCCGGTAGCACCAAGTGGCGCCGAGGCTGACAGCTTAACCCCGCTTATTCTTCCAGTTCCCGGCTGACCGGCTCTACCTTGCCGACCAACACCTGAACCGATCACGTCAGGTTCGACAGGGACAACTCGCTTGCCTGACGGCAGCACAAGACCTCACGGTTTCGTCAATTGCGTTGTACGCACGGCCTGCCATATGTGATCCTGTCCCCCGACGGCGCAAATTTTCGAACTGAAAGATCGGATATGTCATACACGCTCGCCGCAGCCCTTGGGCTTGTCGCCATAGGCTCTATATGGTTTTCGCCGCGCGCACTTGATACCGCCGGATTTTTTCGCGGCACGTCCCGTTCCGGCGAGCCGCCCAGCCTCCTGACGCTCGTCTTTTCGCAGGTCACCACGTGGGTGTTTGCGCGCTCGCTGATGAACGCCGCTATTCTCGGCTATTTTTACGGTGCTGCCGGGACAATCGCTTATGCCGCCTACTACCTGTCTTTCCTGACCGGCGCCTGGATCATTGATGCGATCCGCTTCAAGCATGGTTTCGAGTCCGTCCAGTCGTTCCTCGCCGACCGGTACGGCCAGACCGGCGTCTGGTGCTATAACGCGCTCGTTGCGGTCCGCCTGCTGTCCGAGGTGTTCGCCAATCTGCTCGTCATCGGGATTATCTTCGGTGCGGCAGGTTCAACCGCCTATATAGCCTCCATCGTCGTGCTGGCGCTCGTCACGCTTGGTTATTCGGTCCTGGGCGGGCTTCGCGCCTCGCTCCGCACCGATGTTTTCCAGATGAGCGTACTGGTCGCGGTTCTGATCGCGCTGGTGATCCAGACCGGCATCGTCAGCGGATACGATATCCCTGCCCTTGCGGCGAGCAGCCCGGATATGAGCGGGCCCGGCTGGGTTCTCCTCTGCGTCGCCCTGCTCCAGGTCTGGAGCTACCCGTTGCACGATCCGGTGATGATGGACCGGGGGTTTCTCGCGGATCGGGAAACCACGCGGAAAAGCTTTTATCATGCGGCGTGGCTCGGCATTATCTGCATCCTCGCCTTCGGGTTCATCGGCGTTCACGCCGGGCTTTCCAAGGAGGCAGGCGAGACCATGGTGGTGACACTCGAGCGGCTTCTCGGTCCCGAAACCATGTTGCTGTTCAATTTCGCCATCATTATCTCTGCCGTCTCGACACTGGATTCGACCCTCGCATCATCGGCAAAGCTCGCAATCGTCGACATGAAGGCCGGGCGCGAAACGGTCGGAAACGGCCGGATTGCCATGGTCGTGTTTATGCTGGGCGGATTGATTTTCGTGTTTCTCGGATCCAAGGACCTCTTTAGCGCCGTTGCCGTAAGCGGGACCGCGTCCATGTTCCTGGCACCCGTCATCTTCTTTTCGATCTGGGGATCGGCCCGACCGCCACTTTGGAGTTTCCTCACGGCTTTTATCGCCGCGATGTTCGGCGCCGCGCTCTATTTCTTTGAGGCGGGTGGCACATTCTCGTTGATCGAACCCATGACCGGTGTCGCCCATAAATATTCCAAGCTTCTGATTATTTCTATCAGCGTCCTGGCGACGGGCTGTGCCGCCTTCTGGGTCGGCATTCTGACCAGCGGAAAGCGCTGAGCCTCAGCCGACCGGGCGCAGCAGGATAAAGAACGGGCCTTCGACCTCCCAGACGGTGTCCCCGTCCGAATCGACTCCCCACATGCGAAAACGGACCAGTCCCCGATCCGGCTTCGATTTCGATACCCGTTTTTCCAGAACCTTTGCCTGCGGCATGATCGGATCTCCGGCGCGGACCGGCTTTGACCACCGGAACACGTCGAATCCGGGCGATGCCAACCCTGCTGTATCCTTCATTACAGCCTCCAGGAACGGGGCGACACAGTTAAGCGCTGTCTGCCAGCCACTGGCGATCACAACGCCATAGGGACCTTCAGCCGCGGCGACAGGATCCGTATGCATCGGCTGGGCGTCATACTGCTTGGCAAAACCGGTAACGCTCGCTTCGTCCAGTACCCATGGGGGGAACGACCATTCTTCACCGACAGTGAAATCTTCGAAAAAGCGCGATGGCATGGCACTGACCTGTTCTGAAAGTTATTACCCCGGACAATATCTACCCCTCCCCCCGCACCGCAACCCGGTTATTGCGCTGCACCAATACTCTTGACGGACGCGCCCAAGCCGATAGGTTTGCCGGGTGGCAGCTTCTCAGGAAATCATGACAAATTCATCCGACATACAGTTCTCGGTCGATGGCCCCATCGGCCGGATGCACCTGACAAAAGAAAAATCTCTCAATTCCCTGACCCAGGCAATGTGCCTCGGCATGCACGAGCATTTGAAGAAATGGGCCGTGGATGACGCCATTCACGCCGTTGTCGTAACGGCGGAAGGTCAGCGGGCGTTCTGCGCGGGCGGCGACGTGATCCAGGTCAGCACCGCAGGTCAGCAGGACCCGGTCGCGGCGCGCGAATTCTTTCACGTAGAATACGCGATGGACCTCGCGATCGCCGATTTCCCCAAACCCTATATCTGCCTGATTGACGGAATCGTCATGGGCGGCGGCGTCGGCATTTCAGTTAATGGCCGATATCGCATCATGAGCGAGCATATCATGGCCGCCATGCCTGAAACGGGTATTGGGTTGCTGCCGGATGTCGGTGCCACGTCGTTCCTGAACAAATGCCCGGGACGCATCGGTCTCTATCTCGGCCTCACAGGCGCCCGTCTAGATGCCGCCGATGCGCTTTACGCCCGTTTCGCAACACATCTGGTGAGCCGCGACAAACAGCCGGCCCTGTTGGACGCGCTGATCGCGGCCGATTACGGCGATGATGATTTTGCCGCCGTTGATGCACTCCTCGAAGATTTCCATGAGCCCCCCGGCCCATCGAAGCTTCAGGCACGTCATGCCGATATCGACCGGCTTTTTGCGGATAACGACGTTGAAGCTATCGTTGCGGCGCTCGAGGCTGACGGTTCCGACCTTGCGAAGGAAGCGCTCGCGGCATTCAGCCATATGTCACCGACCAGCCTGAAGCTCACAGCAAAACAGATCACGGATAATCCCGGTATTTCCGTGAAAGATGCCCTCATTCTTGAACACCGCCTTGTCAGCCAGGTTCTTCTGCGCCACGAGTTCTATGAGGGCATCCGTGCCGCCCTTATCGACAAGGACAGAAGCCCGAAATGGCAACCGGCCACGCTGGCGGACGTCACCCCCGAATACATCGACGCCCATTTCGAAAGTCTCGGGGACGGCGAACTCGTCCTCGACTGATTATTCGCGCACATCGCCAACAGGAGAATTTCCATGGCCTACGAAAACATACTCGTTGAAACCCGCGGCCATGTCGGCCTGATCACGCTTAACCGACCGAAGGCGCTGAATGCACTTTCGTCTCCCCTGATGGCGGAACTGACCGAGGCGCTAGATGCGTTCGAGGCCGATAACAACATCCGCGCAATGGTCCTGACCGGGTCCGAGAAAGCCTTTGCGGCCGGGGCCGATATCAAGGAAATGCAGGATAAGACCTGGTCGGAAGCCTATATGGAAGACTTCATCTCCGCCGGCTGGGAGCGCCTCACGCGTTGCCGCAAGCCGGTCATCGCCGCGGTCGCAGGCTTCGCCCTTGGCGGCGGCTGCGAAGTCGCAATGATGTGCGATTTCATCATCGCGGCCGACAGCGCCAAGTTCGGCCAGCCCGAAGTCAATCTAGGCATCCCGCCGGGCGCGGGCGGCACCCAGCGCCTTACGCGGTTCGTCGGTAAATCGAAAGCCATGGAAATGTGCCTCACCGGCCGTTTCATGGACGCAGAAGAGGCCGAGCGCGCCGGACTGGTATCCCGTGTCGTGCCCGCGGACGATCTGATCGCAGATGCCGTCAAAACGGCGGAAGCAATCGCATCGAAATCAATGGCCGCCAACATGATCATCAAGGAATCGGTGAACCGCGCCTATGAAACCACGTTGTCCGAAGGTGTGCGCTTCGAGCGGCGCATGTTCCATGCCTGCTTCGGCTCCCAGCACCAGAAGGAAGGCATGGCTGCCTTTTCCGAGAAGCGGAAGCCCGAATTCGATAACGGCTAGGCGACACAGTTTCCGACAGATCAGGCCCCGGTTTCCGGGGCCTTTTCTTTTGCGTGACTGTTTGCGCTAGAATTGCCTCGAACCAATGGGAACAACGCCATGAAAACGGTCGCCTACGCCGCCTCTGTCGGGCATTCGGTCTGGTTTTCCCATGACACCGGCGAAACCTGGAACCGGGCAAATACCAATACCGGCGGGATATACAACGAGTCCCGGTGCTGGTGCGTCTCCACCCACGCAGACCGGCCGGGAGAAGTGCTCGCGGGTACGGATATCGGTATCTACCGCTGGGACCCGTCGGCGGAACGGTGGAACTACGTGCCGTCCCCCATGGACGGGATGCACATCCTGCAGATCGGACAGCACCCCCACGATGCAAATCTCATCGTCGCCGGCACACGGCCTGCCGCAATCTTCATTTCAGAAGACGGCGGCGCGACCTGGTACAAAGCCCCTGTGGGCAACGCATCCGAGTGTGAATTCATCAATACACCACGGGTCACATCGATCCAGTTCGACCCGGTCGACCGGGACACGCTGTGGGCAACCATTGAAATCGATGCGATCTGGCGATCCCGTGACCGCGGCCGTACATGGCAACGCCTCGCAGACGGTCTACGCACTGACGACACGCACAATCTGGTCATCTTCGACGCCCTCGGCAAAAGACGCATCCTCTGCTCGACCGAGCTTGGCCTGCACCGGTCGGATGATGACGGCGAAACCTGGAACTTTGTTGACGTGCCGCAAGCGCCCTGGCCCTATTTCCGCTGCATGGCACGTCGCCCGGATTCATCAGGCGTCATGTTCCTGTCCGTGGGCGACCGGCCATCCGGCGAAACCGGCCTGCTGCTGCGCAGCCGCGACTGGGGAGAAACATGGGAAGATGCCTGTCTCCCGACCCCGGTCAATTCGACGATCTGGTGGATCGGCACGAACCCTGCGGACCCGAGGCTCATATTCTGCTGCACAATCATGGGGCAGATGTTCCGATCCACTGATGGCGGTGAGGTCTGGACAAAAATAAAGCGTGAGCTGGGCGAGTTGCGCATGATTACCTGGGCGCCTGCCCCGCCGGATTAGGCCCACAACCACGCGTACCATTGGCAAATAAGCAGGCGGTGCGATAGCTTCGTCAGACAAAATCAGGGAGTACCTCATGAGCAATTTTCAAATGCCGCAGCACGTGATTGATCGCGTTATGGAAAAGCGCGGCCGCCTGAATGTCTTCGAAAGCTTCGAGCCCGAAAAAACGGCGTTACTCATCGTCGATATGCAGAATTTCTTCGTAGACGGCGTTCAGCCCTGCCTCGACGTGATGCCGAACATCAACCGGCTGGCCGAAGTGGTTCGCCGTTCCGGCGGGCTCGTCGTCTGGGTCGTACTCACAGTGGCAGAAACGGAAGACGGCCCCAGCCTGTGGCCGGTCTATCACGATAATTTCTTCACCGAAGCCAAGATGCAGGCTCACAAAAAAGGTCTCACCCGCGGCAGTCCGGGACACGCGATTCATGCGGATATGGACGTGCATGACGATGACGTAATTTCCGAAAAAACCCGTTTCAGCGCGCTGGTGCAGGGAGCATCCGATCTGCACGAACAACTGCAGGCACGCGGGATCGAAAACGTGCTGATCGGTGGCACGCTGACCAATATGTGCTGCGAATCCACCGCACGCGATGCGATGATGATCGGCTACCGCGCGATCATGGTCGAAGACTGCAACGCATCGCGAAACGAAGAGGACCACGCAGCCGGCCTTACCTCCGTGTATCAAAGCTTCTGCGACGTCCGCTCGACAGATGATGTGATCGACAACGTGCTGGGTGCCAAAAACGCAGCCACCGCAGCGGAGTAATCGGCGAATGACCAGACAAACGCGTATCCCATGCGTCATTCAGCGCGGCGGAACCTCCAAGGGGCCCTACTTCCTTGCATCCGACCTGCCATCCGACCCCGAATTGAGAGACCGCGTTCTGCTGGCGATCATGGGCTCCCCCGATGCCCGCCAGATCGACGGGCTCGGCGGCTCGGACCCGCTCACCAGCAAAGTCGCGATTGTCAGCAAATCGGCAATGGACGGTGTCGACCTCGACTACCTTTTCTGCCAGGTGAAAATCGGCCAGCCTCTGGTCGATATCACACCGAATTGCGGAAATATGCTGGCAGGTGTCGCGCCGTTTGCACTCGAACACGGACTGATCGGCGCACAGGACGGCAGGACCACGGTGCGCGTTCACATGGTGAATTCATCCAACCTTTGCGACGTGCATATCCAGACGCCCGGCGGGATTGTTACCTATGACGGCGACGCGCGCATAGACGGTGCGCCGGGAACCTCCGCCCCCGTACTCATCGATTTCCTCGACACGGCGGGATCCGCCTGCGGATCGCTGCTCCCGACGGGAAATGTGGTCGACGTCGTCGATGGCGTTGAAATCACCTGCATCGATAACGGCATGCCCGTCGTTTTGCTGAGAGCGCAGGATGTCGGCGCGACAGGATACGAAACCCGCGACGAGCTGAATGTTGCCGACGACATAAAAAAACGGATCGAATCCATTCGCCTTCAGATCGGCGAGGCGATGAACCTCGGCGATGTTACCGAGAAAGTCGTCCCCAAGATGTGCCTTGTGTCCCGGCCGACAAAGGGCGGGACCATTAACACGCGATGTTTCATTCCCCATGTCTGCCACGCTTCCATTGGCGTTCTCGCCGCGGTCACCGTGGGGACAGCCTGTGTGCTGCCGGGATCGACGGCTTATGACATTGCCGAAGTGCCGGAGGGCGACCCGAAGATGATTTCGGTCGAGCATCCTTCAGGAGAATTTTCCGTGGAGCTTGAAACCGGTACCCCCATAGACGGTATTCCACAGATTGAGCGCGCCGCCCTGCTCCGCACAACACGACGCCTGATGGAAGGAAACGCGCTGATCCCGGCCGATGTCTGGGACGGTCAATCCGGCATTGTCGCCGAAGCCGCGGAGTAATCAGAAAATGAATACGAACGATATCGTCAAACGGCTGAAACAGCTGGATACGCCCGCGGTGTCCGACGCACTGGACCGCCTCGAACTGCCGGGCCGTGTGACGCATTTACGGCGGCTGACGACAGAACAACGCATTGCCGGTCAGGTCCTCACCGTGAAACTCGGCACGGGGGAAGCGCTCGAAGGGCCGCCCCGCCATCTCTGTACATCTGCCGTAGAAGCCGCCAACCCGGGCGATATTCTGGTGATCGAACAAAGATCAGGCGTCGAGGCGGCCGGCTGGGGCGGCATCCTGTCGAACGGTGCCAAGGTACGCGGGATTGCCGGCATCATCTGCGATGGGCCCGTCCGTGACGTGGATGAAAGCCGCGACCTGAATTTTCCGGTCTTTGCCGACCGCGCCGTTCCCACGACCGCACGGGGGCGCATCGTCGAAGAAGCCTTTAACGAGGCTATCTCGGTCGGTGATGCCACCGTTACACCCGGCGACTACGTACTGGCCGACGGGTCCGGCATATGTTTTCTGATCGCGGGCCGGGCCGAACAAATTCTCGCAGTCGCCGAAATGGTCGCCAAGCGCGAGGCCCTGATGACCAAAGCCGTGCTCGCGGGAGAGCCGATCAGCCAGGTCATGGGGGCAGATTACGAGGACATGCTCCGCAAGGACTAGCTCTACACGCCTATTTCCAGTGCGGCGGAAAAGCGTTGTCATACCCCGGCAGTTTTTCCATCTCCCTGCACCAGCCATCAATGTTGGGGAAGTGTCTGGCGAGCGGATGGATGCCGAGTTCAAGCGCCGCTTCTCCCTCACGCGCGGCAGCCCGTGTTAACTGCATAATGACGGGGTAAAGGATAAGATCGGCAGCACTCAGATTATCGCCCGCCATCCAGGCTTCTTTCGATAACCCGGTCTCGATCAGATCAAGTTCGGCCCGCACCTTCTCTGCAGCATCGGTAACCTGTTGAGCCATTTCCATACCCTTGCCGCGAAAGAGCGGCCGGGATATCTCGCCCACGGTATCACGAAGATTAGCGTCGCATTCGCAGATCGCCTGCCAGATGCGTGCGGTTTCAACCGGTGTCTGGCCAAACAGCGGCGGCTCAGCATATTGCGCATCCAGATAGGACAGAACCGCGAGCGTTTCGCGCACAGTGGTGCCGTCGTCGACCAGTACCGGCACCTGCCCCCGCGGGCTGATTTTCAGATATTCGGGGCTTTTCTGCTCGCGCTTGGCGTTATCGAGACGTCGCGGCTCATAGGCGATGCCTTTAACTTCCAGTGCCAGCATCACGGACCAACAGGGCGGAGAACCGGAGATGAAATATAGTTCTGGCTGTGTCATCGAAATAGATATCCCTTAAGTCATTTCCGGAACAATCCGGCCGCTATCCCGCGCAGGCCGCAGGATAGAAAATCGAGTTTCCCCAGCGCCACGCGGGCCGCAATGGGATCGCCCTTTCGTAATAAAACCAATAGCCGGTCGGCCAACCGCACGATCACGGCGGTTTCCATCGCCAGGCGCCGGTTCGTCAATTGCCGGGAAAGCGGGCGCGCCTGCTTCATCAACTCTTCGCAGCCGTCGAGGCATTGGTCGATAACCCGGCGCAATCCTGTCGTTGTCGAATCCCGCTCGAGATCATCAACCACCGCACCTGCCGCCGCCATCCAGTCGCCCGGCAGATAGATCCGGTTCAGCGTCTGATAATCCTCTGCCAGGTCCTGAAGATGGTTCAGCACCTGGAGTACGCTGCACAAAGCGTCGGAACCGGCGAACTTCGCATTATCTTCCCCATGCAGATCGAGCAGAAAGCGGCCAACCGGGGATGCCGAGAGAGCACAATATCCCATCAGGTCATCCCAGTTGTCATAGCGCTGCTTCACCGCATCCTGCTTGAAGGCATGAATGAGATCGATCGCATGCTGCAACGGCACACCGGTCGCCTGTGCACTGCGCCGGACGGCGTATGATTTTTCAAGCGCAGGGTCATCCGGTATCTCGCCGGTAAGCGCTTTCTCGAAGCGGTCTAGCCGGGCAAGCTTGTCTTCAGAAGACAGCGCGCCGTTATCAGCGATGTCATCGGTTGCCCGGGCCAGCGCATAATAGGTCGCGACATGCGGACGCAATGCCTTCGGCAGCAGGAACGACCCGACAGGAAAATTCTCATCGCCGGAATCTTTGCCCGTCGGCGTTTCTATGCTGTTGGCTGCAGCCTGTTTCACGTCGGTCCTGTGCCCAAAATTGTACGTTAAATCGTCGGGGCTTTTGTGCCCGCTGCACTGTCTGTCATGGCGCGCCTTGTATCAAGTCCCGCATCTATCAGGGGCGATAGGTCCGCCCCTTCCAGGTACCGCCCTTTCCGAGCCAATGACGGCGGGCAGAATCCAGCGTCATCAGCGTATATAAAAACCCCGCAACCGGTAGGGTAAATCCGTACCACGGGCTCAGACCGTAGCGGTAAAGCGTCGGCGCGAAAGCCCATCCCATCGTAAACCAGGCCGCCGACGCAGCTACCGCGGCCGGCCACTCACCCACAACAGCAGCCCAAACCACCATCACCGGCGGGGAAAGATAGAAAAAGAACATCCCGATGACGGTACCCAACAGCGCAATCACGGAATAGTTCAGCTGATGGAATGCTGTCCGCGCGACCATTCGCCAGGTCGCGGCAAGAGTGCCATACACGCGGATGCTCCGGGTTTCAGTCGCAAGCGCCAGCCTGATCCGGCCGCCCGATGATTTGATCCGGCGGGCCAGCGCGCAATCGTCGATCAGTTCACCGGCGATCACATCAATTCCACCGATGCGCGCAAGTGCGGATTTTCGAACAAGCATCGACCCGCCTGCCGCAGCTGCAGTCTTCCGCGCGGGGTCATTCACCCACGAAAACGGATAAAGCTTCTGAAAGAAAAAAACGAAAGCCGGTATAAGCAGTACATCCCACAATCGGTCAATTCGAAGCCGAACCATCAATGAATTCAGGTCGAGCCCCGAGTGTTCGGAACCAGCGACCAACGAGGCAAGCTCGCCCGGATGATGGGCGATATCGGCATCTGTCAGCCAGAAATATTCCGCGGGAACGCCAGCCTCCTCTGCTGCCGCCAGCCCCTGAGAGACCGCCCACAATTTACCGGTCCATCCGGGTGGCGTATCGCTAGCGCTAACTACCGTAACCCCGGGAACCCGGCGCGCCAGATGCGCGGTCTCATCATCACTTCGGTCATCGACCAGAAAAACCCTGATGTCACCTTCATAATCCTGGCCGGAAATGGATAACAGGGCCTCTTCGATCACATCGGCTTCATTTCGGGCCGGCACCACAACCGCAATCGTGGGCCATCGGTCAGGCTGAAATTCGCCTTCAACCAGACGCTGCTCCGCCCGCCAGAAATCTCCCCGAAGCGCCATCAATGCGCCCCAGGCAGCAAGGACCAGAACCGCGGCATAGAAAAGCACAGGTGCCGACAATGCTGCATCGGCCGTCATTCTGAGGCCCGGCAATCACTTACGCACATAGCTCTATCTCAATCCGGCAAAAGTAAATGCAATGCGATGGGCATCAAATAGGCCCGCAGTCGGTATATGCGACGATCGCGTCCGCCAAGTCCAAGTTTCAAACGCGATACGCGTATTCCCTGTCGGCATCCCGCTCGATATCGGGCGGATATGAGGCGCGCTTGTCAGCGTAGTACTGCGCGCGGTGATCACCCTCCGATGCCTTGTTATACGTCACGTAGAGCACACGCCGCGGATCGGACGTCTGGTTCGGCGCAGATCGGTGGGGCAGATAGGAATCGAAAAACAGAACATCTCCCGGCTCACCGGGATAGGCACGGAAATCGACGCCGTTGAGCTGTTCCCCTTCGAGGGGCTCCCATAGACCCCCGACCAGAGCTTCCCGGTGGTTCCAATGGGCCAGCTCCAAACACCCGTTTTCGACCGTTGCCCGATCAACGATAACCGTCGCTGTGATAAAAAGCTTTGCATAGCGCTCCCAGCCGGCCTGGGCGTCCTGATGTGCTTCGAAACCGCCACTACCGGGCAGCTTGAAATTTATCTTTTCCTTGAACAGCACCGACTCTTCGTCGAACAGGCGGCTGCAGGCAGCCCGGAGATCATTCTCCAACAGCGCCGCCATCTGTTCATGATAAGGCAGGAAATTCTCAACCCGGTTCAGGACCCGGGCATCTGGGTCCGCCAGCGAGGGTTCAAAATACATCATGTGCCGGCCGGCAGTCTCGGGCCACTGCTGTATGTCGCTCACCCATCGGGTGATCTCTTTCATCTGTGCTGCGTCATACACCCCGGGGACAGCCAGGAACCCCTGATGTCGCCAATCCTCGAGCATCCCGTCTGTAATATAACCTTTTTCCATAATCCAATCCTGTGACAACGCCCGCGGGTCATGTCCACAACCTGATTCAAGCACATTTTGGCGCGTGCTTTCCCTCCCTGCAAATAGCCACGATTCGGTTTAGTATATTTGTTCTGATAGTAAACAAACGGAGCGTATCGTGGGCATTCTGACATGGATTATTCTCGGCCTCGTAGCAGGTCTCATCGCTAAATTCGTAATGCCTGGGAAAGATCCGGGTGGTCTGATTGTAACCATCATCGTCGGCATCGCCGGTGCCGTCATTGGCGGATTCATCGCAAGTGCTGTTGGCTTCGGCGCCGTCAGCGGCTTCAACATCCGCTCAATTATCATCGCCGTGGTTGGCGCATTTGTCCTCCTGTTCGCGCTCAGGATGCTCAAAAAGAGCTAACCCGGCGCCACGCTACCCGAGGACTTATCATTTAACAGTCACCGGACATCGCGTCGCGGAGCGCGCGGTCACGTGCATCCTGCTTGCTGCCGTGAACGGTAAACATTGCATGCGCAATACAGGCGATCCAGATCACAAACGTAATTCCGCTGCCCAGCCCGAACGAGCCGATAAGGATCAGCAGCGCCAGGATCAACAAGATCAGATTGAAAATCGCCTGAAAAGGCTTGCCGGACAGCAAAACTGCCAGCGGCGGTACAACAATGGCAACCAGATAAAGCACTTTAAATCCCCTTTACAGACATTCCATGCAGTATAAAGGATAAGCAGAACCGGTGCATATGTTCGTCACAGCAGATTGCATGATATATATTTGTTTCAACGGGTTGGACTGATACTCGGACCGTCCTATATCGGGTAAGGTTGTCCCTGCCCGGCGATGCCGGTTTATTTTAAAAGGAAATTTCGTGGGCGTTCCATTTTCCCAGCAGGCCCGCGTCGGGGCATATGTCGTCAAACAGCACCTGAAGGGCGTAAAGCGCTACCCGCTCGTTCTGATGCTGGAGCCGCTATTCCGTTGTAATCTCGCCTGTGCCGGCTGCGGCAAGATCGATTACCCGAGCGCTATCCTGAACAAACGAATTTCGGTTGAAGACGCGATCGGTGCCGCAGAAGAATGCGGTGCCCCGGTGGTTTCTATCGCCGGTGGCGAACCGCTGATCCACAAGGAGATTGATCAGATCGTCGTTGAGCTGATCAAGCGCAAAAAATACGTCTATCTCTGTACGAACGCGCTGCTGCTCGAAAAACATCTCGACCGGTTCACACCGTCGAAATTCCTGACGTTCTCGATCCATCTGGACGGCGAGAAGGCCGAGCACGATGCCGCTGTCTGTCAGGACGGCGTATACGAAAAAGCAGTCGCTGCAATCGCCGCGGCCAAGGCAAAGGGTTTTCGGGTAAACGTCAATTCAACCCTTTTCGACAATGCAACATCAGAAGGCGCTGCGCGCTTTTTCGACACCGCAACCGGCCTCGGTGTTGACGGTATCACCGTCTCCCCCGGGTTTTCATACGAACGTGCGCCAAACCAGGAACATTTCCTCAACCGCAAACGCACCAAGGAGCTCTTCCGCGGCATCTTTGAGCGCGGCAAGGGCAAGAACTGGCCGCTGTCACATTCGTCGATGTATCTCGATTTCCTCGCCGGGAACCAGGATTACCGCTGCACGCCCTGGGGCAACCCGACGCGGACGGTTTTCGGCTGGCAGAAGCCCTGCTACCTGCTTGGCGAAGGCTATGTGAATACGTTCCGGGAACTGATGGACGACACGGACTGGGATCTCTACGGCACCGGCAATTACGACAAATGCGCCGACTGCATGGCCCATTGCGGCTATGAAGCGACAGCCGTCGCCGACATGGTCCGCAAACCCTGGAAAGGGCTGTTGGCCGCCATATCAGGTATCAAGACCCAGGGTGACATGGCCCCGGAAATACCGCTGGAAAACGCCCGCAAGGCCGATTTCGTGTTCGAAAAAGTCGTCGAAGATCAGCTGCGCCGCGCCGAAATGCACGCAACCGGCGCAGAAGGCTCCGACGAGGATTCACGCGCTGCCTGAGACGGCTGAATAACAGATGGGCTAGCCCGCCACCAATCCCCATACCAGTTGCACCTCCATCGCGGCAATGATGCCGACGATGATCAGGTTGAAGGCCCGGGCGCTGACCTTCTTCGTCATCCGCATACCGAGCGGAATGAAAATCATCACCGGAATGATGGCGAGCAGGCCCTGGAAGATGCGTTCCTGGTCATAGAGACCGGCAACCCCGACCCCGATCACGTGGGTCACCGCGATCGACAGGAATAGAAGCGACGTCGCAAAGACGTAAGTTTCCTTCACGAAGCCCCAGGCATGTGCCCAGGTGGCGATGAACGGCCCCGACATCCCCGTTGCCCCCTGGCAGATCCCGGCGCCCGCCGCAATCAGCGGCGACAGGACATTGGCAAGCTTGCCGTCAGGCTTAATCTTCAGGTTGAACAGCACCGTCAAAAGATAGACCGCAATCCAGATGGTCAGCACGATCGTGAGCGTATGCTCGTCGAGTGTCGCCAATACCCAGGTGCCAAGCCCGACACCGCACGCAGCGGCAATCAGCGGAGGCCAGACCTGCGGTATTTCGCTAATCCGATGACGCCACATCCAGACGATCTGGATATTCGAGAACGCGACGGGGATTGTCGTCACGACAATCGCATGCTCGACCCCGAAAAACACGGCCAGGATCGCGATACTGACCGGCGGCAGGCCCAGACCGGTCATGCCCTTCGCGAACGAGCCAACGGCGAGTGCGGCAAATATGATAACGAAAGATTCAGGCGTCACAGTCCCAGGCCTTCCCAGACAAGTTTAATTTCCATCACGACAATCACGGCAACGACCGCACCGGTAAACACCTTCGTACTGACGAACCCCATAACCCGCATCCCCAGCGCTTGAAAGATAAACAACGGTATCAGTGCGAGGCAGCCTTCAACGAAACGCTGCATGGTGAACATACCGAACCCGAGCATCGCGGCAATCTGTATGAGGTTGAACAGGCCAAAAACCAGCCCGTTGTAGAAAACATACGCTTCCTTCTTAAGTCGGAAAGAAAGTATCAGCGTAGAGAATAGTGGACCCGATACACCGGCGGCACCCTGAACAAAGCCGCCCAGCATGCTGGCACCCGGGGTCGCGATGCGGCCTATCCGGCCATCCAGTCGAAACGACGGATTGAACAGCAACAGGGCCAGGAAACAGGCAACCGCTATGGCGAGCAGCAAGATGGTGATGCTGTCATCGGCGGAATCGAGAAACCAGACACCGGCGATTGTCATCAGCGAGGCCGGAATGATCATATCGTAGCGCAGCGGTGTTCCCCGCGCCTCGCCCCGGTGCCGCCAGACCAGCCAGGCATTCGAAACCAGGCCCGGAATCTGCATCACGACGATGGCATGCTCGGCGCCCAGGAACCCCGCCATGAACGGCACAGCGACCAGCGGCAGTCCCATACCGGTCAGCCCCTTGACGAATGCGCCAAGGGCCAGCCCGAATGAGATTATCGAGAGTGAGTAAAGATCGAGACCGAATTCCACGAGGGAACCATGCGCCTGCTGAAGCGCCGGATCAATCCATCAGGACGGATCCGGCGAAATCAATCGGCTAGTCAGACAGCCCGTCCGACACTTCCTTGTTCTCGGATTTAAGTTCCAGACCGGACGCTGCAGCGTGCAGTGTCAGCAGAGCCGAGAAATCTTCATCCGTATAGCCGTTGCCGATCAGTGACTGCACGATCTCGCGCGCAGCCGCCGTCACCGGCATAGGCACGCCATTTGCACGCGCAGCGGCAAGGCCAAGGTCGAGATCCTTCAACAGCAGCTTCGGCGTAAACGTCACCGAATAATCGAGATTGACCAGCGAGCCCGTCTTGTAGCGCGAAAACATCGAGCCCATGACACTGTTATTAAGGAAATCGAGGAACGCATGGCGCGGCACACCAGCCTTTTCGGCAAGCACGGTAATTTCGACCATGTTCTGGATCACGACGCCCAGGAACACGTTGTGGCAGATCTTGATGAAGCGGGATAATTCACCCTCACCCACATAAGACGAACCACGTCCGATTGCATCGAGATACGGCCGCGCTTCGTTGTAAGCGTCTTCCGGTCCGGACACCGCAAAGGTCAGCTTGCCGGCCTTCACCACCTTGGCATTACCCGATACGGGTGCAGCCAGCATGGGAATACCCATTTCTTCGGCAGCAGCGCGCACCTTGGCAGAAGCTTCTTCATCCACCGAGGTCGAATCGATCAGCATCCTGGGTTTGGTCCCCTGCGAGAGAACCCCGCCCTCACCGAGAGTGACTTCAACGAAATCCGCCGGACCACCGACCATCGTGAAAACGATATCGCAATCCGCAAGGTCCGCCGGGCTGTCGACAACTTTCGCGCCGTATTCGGCAAGCGGTTCGGCCTTTGCCTTCGTGCGGTTCCAGACGGATACGTCCGCACCACCCTTCAACAGACGATACGCCATCGCATATCCCATGCGTCCGGTGCCGATCCAGCCGATTTTATGTTGTGTGAGATCCAGTTCAGCCATTTTCTGCCCCTTTACGACCGCTGTCGTTTTCTTGATGCCAAATACATTATGTGCAATCGTTTGCACAACTGCCGCGCACTTTAACGCCAGCACCGCGGGGATGGCAAGTAAATGCCCGTCCTGCTACCCATAGGGAACGTTCAGGGAGACGAAATTGGCGAGCCGCAGCAGGGTAACGATCAGAGATGTCGCCGAGCGCGTCGGGGTACACCCGTCGACGGTATCGCGCGTGCTTAATCCCGCCACGCGGGGCCGGATCACATCCGAGATCGTCGCCAAGGTAAATGAGGCCGCCGCGGAACTCGGATACCGCCCGAACCAGACGGCGCGCGGCCTGCGGACAAACCGCACGCAGACCATCGGCGTGCTGATTCCCGATATCACCAACCCGCTGTTCCCGCCGATCATCCGTGGGATCGAGGACGGGCTGGGGGCAAACGGCTACACGGCCATTCTCGGGAACACAGACAATATCGCAGCGCGGGAAACGGAAGCCGTCGCAACTATGCGCGCCCGCCAGGTCGATGGACTGATCCTGGCAACCGCACGACGGGATGACCCCATCATCGCCGAATGCATCGCCGAAGGACTGCCGCTGGTTCTGGTCAACCGATCCGCCGATACCGACGGTGTATCCTCCATCGTCAATGACGATGCGCTCGGCATTGCCCTTGCCGTCCGACACCTCAAATATCTCGGACACACGCGTATCGCCCATATCGCCGGTCCGCGCAGCCTGTCGACCGGTGAAGCGCGGCGGCGCAGTTTTCTGGAGGTCATGAAGTCGGAAGGCCTGGATGCAGACGAGGCATTGATCGCAGAAACCACGGCCTTTTCAGAAGACGAAGGCCTGCGGGCCTGCGCTGAGCTGATCTCTAAAAACCTGAAATTCACCGCGATCGTCGCGGCAAACGACCTGATCGCACTCGGCGCATATGAAGCCATCGCCGATGCGGGGCTGACCTGCCCGGACGACATCTCCGTCACCGGATTCAACGACATGCCTTTTGTCGACCGGCTTACCCCGCCGCTGACGACGGTGCGTATCCCCCATTACGAGCTGGGCCGCGAGGCCGGGCGACGACTGGTCGAACTTATAGAAACACCGGACTCCCCTGCCCGCGCCACCATGCTGCGGCCGGAACTCATTGTGCGCGGATCGACGAGCACAGTCTAAACAGACGATGAGTTAGCTAAATTGGCGCATGCCGGCATCTATGCCGAATAGCGGTATATCGGTTACCGGGATATCCCCCAGGGCTCTCCCGCAATCAGGAAAGAACGGTCGCCCAGTCCTTGGTCTGAATGATTTCCCGCACCCGGTTCAGAAACGCCGCCGAATAGGCACCATCGATCGCGCGGTGATCGAAGCTTTGCGCCAGCACACCGACCGGGCGGATACCGATGGTATCACCGTCATCGGTCTCGATGACCACGGGCTTCTTCGTGATCCCGTCGGTCGACAGGATCGCAACCTGTGGCTGGTTGATGATCGGCGCCGTGATCATGGTGCCGAAAACGCCCGAATTCGAAATCGTGTAAGTGCCTTCGGTGAAATCATCGGGCTTGAGCTGGTTGGTCCGGGCACGTTCCGAGACGTCGCGAATAGCGCGCGCCAGTTCCTGCAGTGTCATCTGGTCCGCATCCTTGATCACCGGCGCAACGAGGCCGTCGAAATCAAGATCAACCGCGATGCCCAGGTTGACCCGGCGGAATACAACAAGGTTTTCCCCGTCGATTGCAGCGTTCACGCGGGGAAATTCCCGGATTGCCTCGCACACCGCCTTGGCGATAAACGGCAGGTAGGTGAGCGAATAGCCTTCGCGTTTCTTCCAGCCCCCCGAAACGCCGGTCCTGGCGCGGGCAACGCGGGCAAAATCGGCCTCGACGGCCTGGAGCACATGCGGGCTGGTCGCCTTGGACCGCACCATGTGCTCCGCCGTCAGTTTGCGGAGCTTGTTGAACGGGATAACCTCGGTATCGTCAGCCGAGAATGACAGCGGCGGCGGCGCGGGGAAACGCCGCGCAGGAGCGCGTGACGCACCCGAATCGAGATAGGCCAGCACGTCTTTCTTCTTGATACGGCCTTTCAGGCCGGATCCGGCAATCGCCGTCGGGTCAAGGTCATGCTCGGCGACGAGACGCCGGACGGCGGGCGAGAGCGGGTTGCCGTTGGCATCGCGGTTAGCGGCCTTGACCGAATTCGACCGGATGGAGGCAACATCTGCTTTCGCCACTTCTGCCTCGGCCCTCACGGCGGCGGGTGCTGCGGCTTTTGCCTCTATCACTTCGCCTTCGCGAACGATGATTGCGACTACCTCGCCGACCGGTACCGTGGTGCCTGCATCGACGCGGATTTCAAGCAGCGTACCCTCTGCCGGGGCCGGAACTTCCATCTCTACTTTGTCCGAGGAAACGTCGAATAGCGGTTCCTTGGTGGAAACCGTGTCACCGATTGTTTTATGCCAGACAGATACCGTGCCTTCGGCAACGGTTTCGCCAAGCTGGGGCATGATCACATCCATCGAATGTCTCCCCCCGTCTTCAATCTATCTTCTCGACGATTTCGCGGACGATCCGCTCCGCCGAGGGCATGGTCGCATCTTCAAGCGCATCTGCTGCAGGCAGCGGGATATGCGGCGTGGTGATACGGATAATCGGCCCGTCGAGATCCCAGAAAATCTCGTCCGCGACGATGGACGCGATCTCGGCGCCCCAGCCGCACAGGCGCGGGTTTTCCTCAACCGTCACCAGACGGCCGGTCTTCGATATCTCGCGCAGGATGGTCTGGGTATCCAGCGGCACCAGCGAGCGCACGTCGACGACAGTCGCCTCAATTCCATGCTGGGCGGAAAGTTCTTCCGCCGCCTTCATCGCCCGCGGCACCATGGCTGCAAGTGCGACGATGGTCACGTCGCCACCGTCGCGCAGCACCTTGGCGGTACCAAGCTCGTCCACCAGTTCGCCGTCGGGCACGAAACCCTTGATCGGATAAAGCGATTTCTGTTCAAAGAACATCACGGGGTCCGGATCGCGGATCGCTGCAGCCAGCAGCCCCTTTACGTCCGCCGGGCTCGACGGAGCCACGACTTTCAGGCCGGGTATCATCATCGCCCAGTTCTCCACCGACTGGGAATGCTGAGCGCCGAAACGCGAGCCGCCGCCATTAGCGGTGCGGATCACCAGCGGCATCGACATCTGACCGCCGGTCATGTAGCGCGCCTTGGCAATTTCATTGGCAACGATATCCCAGCAGACAGCAAGGAAGTCGGAGAACATGATCTCGGCGATGGGCTTCAGCCCGGTCATGGCAGAGCCCATGGCAGCACCAAGGATGGCCTGCTCCGAAATCGGTGTATCACGGACGCGCTCAGGCCCGAATTCCTTGAACAGGCCGACGGTCGCCTTGAACACACCTCCGGCCGCACCGATGTCTTCACCAAGGAACACCACGTCTTCGTCGCGGCGCATTTCCTGTGCGATGGCTTCGGCCACCGCCTCGCGATATGTCAGTTCCGCCATGCTGTGCCTCCATCGGCCCAGACATCCACGTCGATCAGCTCCAGCCCGGGCGGCGACGAAGCCTTGGAAATCTCAGTCGCTTCATCGACCTGCGCCAACACCTCGGCATCCATGCCATCGATGACGTCCTTGGAAATACCGAATTCGGCGAGGCGTTCGCGATAGCGCGGCACCGGATCTTTCTTCAGCCACGCTTCAAGCTCACCCGGCGGGCGGTAATCACCCGGATCCGCACGGCTGTGTCCGGAATGACGGTAAGTCAGGCATTCTATCAGCGACGGTCCGTCCCCTGCGCGCGCCTTGGCAAAGGCGGTCTGCGCGGTGCGGTAAACTTCATCGGCATCATTGCCGTCGATTACGATCTTCGGCAGGCCGTAAGACGCCGCCCGGTCGCCGGCGGGGTTATGCACGGCGGTCACGTCCTTGATCGGCGTGTATTCCATGTAAAGATTGTTTTCGCAGACGAACACCACCGGCAGCTTCCACACCGCCGCCATGTTCAGCGCTTCGTGGAATGCGCCGATATTCGTCGTACCATCGCCGAAGAAACAGACCGACACCTGGCCGGTTTTCTTGTACTGCGCCGTCCATGCGGCGCCCATGGCGATCGGCAGATGCGCGCCGATAATCGCGTAGGAGCCCATGGCACCGTGTTCGACCGAGGTCAGATGCATCGAACCGCCCTTGCCCTGCAGCAATCCGCATTGGCGGCCCATCAGCTCGCCCAGCACGCCTTCCATCGACGCACCGCGCGCCAGCGTGTGATGGTGGCCGCGATAGGTGCAGAACGACCAGTCGTCTTTCTGCATCGCCGTCGCAAAGCCTGCCGCCACCGCTTCATGGCCGAGCGCCAGGTGCGACGTGCCCTTGATCAGGTTCTGGAGGAACAGGTCGTAGGCGCGCTGTTCGACATGGCGGATTTCCAGCAGCGAGCGCCAGAGTGCCAGCCGTGTGTCCTCGCCGATATCGTCATTCGCGAGGCTGGCTTTACCCTTTGCGGCGCGTTTGGGCGCGGCTTTTGCGCGACCCTTACCCTTGGCAGCGGCTTTCGGTTTTGTTGCCACGTTTCCGTTTCCCTGTTTGGTCGTCTGTTTAGTGTCGCCCCGGCCTTGTGCCAGGGACCAGAGCGCTGCCCGGATGTCTCCATAAAGAGCTGGACCCCGGCACGGGGCCGGGATGACAACCGGGAAAGTGCTCTCAGTACTTGTTCGAAATCGGCAGGTCTTCCGCCGGGTACAGGCTGATGATCTGCGGCCCGTCGGGGGTCACGACCATTTCTTCCTCGATACGCGCGGCGCTGAACCCGTCCGTTGCCGGGCAATAGGTTTCCAGCGCGAACACCATGCCGGTCTTGATTTCCATCGGATCGTCCATCGAACACAGGCGCGAAATGATCGGGCGTTCGTGAATGGCGACGCCGAGCCCATGACCGAACTGCAGCGCGAAGGCTTCCATCTCGTCCGAAAAACCGAATTCCTCGGCCTTTGGCCAGACAGCGGCGATCTCGTCGGTCGACACGCCGGGGCGTACCAGGTCGATCGCCGCATCGATCCATTCGCGGCACTGTTTATAGGCATCTTCCTGCACATCGGTCGCGCGGCCCACGTTGAAGGTCCGGTAGTAACAGGTACGGTAGCCCGAATAGGAATGCAGGATATCGAAGAACGCCTGGTCGCCGGGGCGCACCATGCGGTCGGTGAAGTTATGCGGATGTGGGTTGCAGCGTTCGCCCGAGATCGCGTTGATCGCCTCGACGTCGTCGGAGCCCATTTCGTAGAGCATCTCGTTGGCCTTCGCGACGATGTCGTTTTCGCGCACGCCCGGTTTCAGCTCTTCGCCGATCATGTGATAGACGCCGTCGACCATTGCGGCCGCCTGGTTGAGCAGGACAATCTCGTCGATGCTTTTGATCTCGCGCGCATCCAGCATGACCTGCTGCGCATCGCGCACATCGATGCCTTCTGCCTGGAGCGCCAGCATCATCGGCGGCTCGCAGATATCGACGCCGAGCGGCATATCGGCCATCCCGTTTTCGACCAGCATCTGCTTGATTTCCTTGGCGGCGCTGTCCATCAGCCCGGCGGCCGGCGGCACGGTGCCGCGCAGCCCGAGCATGCCCGCATGGCAGTTATCGGAAGGCAGCCACGGCGCATACAGACGGTGATGGGCGGCAGCGGAGCCGAAATCCCACAAATGCGGGTCCTGCCCGCCCATCAGCATGGCGTAGCGCGCAACCTTGTCGCGCGACCATTCGCCGATAACCGTCGAGGTCAGGTAGCGGATGTTATTGTTATCGAAGCAGAGAATGGCGCCGAGATCGGAATTCGCCAGTGCTTCCTGCGCCCGCGCCAGACGGTATTTGTGCAACCGGGCGAAATCCACCCGCTGTTCGAAATCAACCGCGGAATGCCCAGGTGCCGGAATTGCCCGGTCCCACCTGTAATGGGGGTTCAGGTCTTCGTCTCCCGAAAAATCACTCGTATCGGACATATCCTGCGGCATCGTGGTCTCCCTGTTCCATCGGTATCCTGGCGGCTCATAACACGGCACGCCCGCGGGGGTCTCAGCCCCTTTGTCAGTAGTTTACACAGTCAGTTTTACATGTCTCGTGGAAACTGTGCAATCGTTTGCATGAATTACTTCAAATCGCACTCCGCGAAGCCTCGAAGGCACCGGCACGCCCATGCCCGAGAGTTCGCCTGCGTCGTACCGGATGATTACAGATACCAATTTGTCCGCGCCAGTTGAAGGATTCAGAATTAAGAACTCAACACCGCTCCTTCAACAAACAAATACAATCGCATCAAAACGACGACTGCTTAACGGTTTTGTAAATTATTGTTTCTATTCTGTCGGTTTGTAGGACATGCGGAATGCACGAACTGAATACAGCCATTCAAATCGCGTGCCTTTAACCGGTACCAGCCAGACACATCATTCAGGGTTTCATTAAATGTTAAACCGCCTCGCCAAGCCGTTCCGCTTTCTGTCCTCGTTCAAGCCCCTTAACAACCTCAAAATCCGCACACTGAGTATCGTGATCGTACTCGGCGTTGTCGGCCTCGGGGCGACGGGCGGGATTGTGTCCTACAAGGCGGAACAGGGTATCGTTTCCGTCGAAAAGTCATGGGACAGCTTTAAAAAAGGCCCCTCCATCAAGGAAGCGCTGGTCGGGAAAATACGCGGATATCTCGGCTATAACGGCATGATCCACCGGTACAAGGATTACGTTATCCGTCAGGATGCGGCGGATCTCAAGAAATTCAAGACAAGTACCCGACGTGCCATGTACGCCGTGTCCGCCTATCGTCGCCTGGATCTGAGCGCGAAGGAAACCGCAGCTCTCAAAACAATCGAGACCACGATCGCGAACTATCGCACATCCATCGCCCAGGTTACCAAGCTGATTGCCGAGGGTAAAACAGCCACTGAGATAGACAGCCTGGTCAAGCCCGATGACGGCCCGACGCTCAGCGCAATGCGTACACTCGACCGCGAACTGATTACTGCACGTAAATCAGTCGGCGAAGAAGTCACCGCCAGCGTGTTCGACACCACGAATACGGTACGTCTGGGCGAAGAAATTATCGTTGGTCTCTCCGGTTTTATCGTTCTCTGCCTTGTCTGGTTCGCCCGTTACAGGCTGATGAAACCCCTGTCCGCACTCGGTAACGCGATGGAAAGCCTCGCCCAGGGCAATAAGGAAACAGACATTCCAGCCACAACCCAGGGCGACGAAATCGGCGCCATGGCGCGGACGGTTCTCGTCTTCCGGGATGGCATGATCGAAAATGATCGCCTGCAGGAACAACAGCAGGCCGCCGAACGCAAAGCGCTGGCAGACGAGAAACGCGCCGAGGAAGAAAAACGCATCGCCGCCCAGAAGGCCGAGGAAGAAAAAGCCGAAGCCGAGCGGCTCGCCCAGGAGGCCCGTCGCAAGGATATGCTCGATCTCGCCGACAATTTTGAAGCGAGCGTCGGCCAGATCATCAAATCCGTCTCACAGGCTGCAAACGAAATGAATACCTCTGCCCTGTCGATGCAGGATGTCGCGGATACCGCATCCAACCAGTCGGCCATGGTGGCAACAGCGTCTGAAGAATCCTCGTCAAACGTTCAGACGGTTGCTGCGGCGACGGAACAACTCCATTCGTCTATCTCTGAAATCAGCCGCCAGGTATCTGAAGGTTCGCGCATTGCCCTCGAGGCCGTCGCAAACACAGAACAGACAAATGCTAAAGTTCAGGGGCTTGCCGACGCTGCCGTGAAAATCGGTGAAGTCATCGGGCTGATCAACGACATCGCGAGCCAGACCAACCTGCTCGCCCTGAATGCCACGATTGAAGCGGCACGCGCAGGAGAAGCAGGCAAAGGCTTCGCCGTCGTGGCGACCGAGGTGAAATCGCTCGCAGATCAGACGGCAAAGGCAACAGAGGAAATCTCTGCCCAGATCGGTGGAATCCAGACAGCTACCGACGACGCAGTTGCGGCAATCGGTGGCATTTCCCAGACCATCGGCAATATCAACGAGATATCAGCCGCGATCTCGGCCGCCGTGGAGCAGCAGGGCGCTGCAACACGGGAAATTTCCGGCAACGTTCAGCAGGCTGCACAGACGACCCAGCAGGTCAGCGACAACATCACGGGCGTCATGGAAGCGGCAACGGAAACGAAGACGGTCTCCAGCCGCGTGCTTGCCGCGTCGGAGCAGCTGGCCGAGCAGTCGGTTGACCTTGAGAGTTCAGTGAACGCGTTCCTTGAAAAGGTCCGTGTGGCCTGATCAACGGCCGTTAAGCTTCCAGTCGTACGCGTCGTCGTTATAGCTGTCGCGCCCCTTCAGCTTCGCGGCGAGGTCCGGCCGGGCGTAGCGCCGCAGGTGATCCAGCACGCCGGCTTCGGTTCCGCCGAAATCTTCGTCGAACCAGGCATAGATGCTGGATACCACGACCCGGTCACCGGTAACGGTCACACCGCGCGGATGGTTCACATAAGCCACAGCGCCTGATTCCATTAGCTTGTCCGCATTGTCGGCCGTGACCGCCACGGGCGGAATATCCGGGCAACCGATAGAGGCGCAGTTCACGACGTAGTGGATACGTGGATCTTTCCAGATCGGGCGCAGGATGCGGTGCTCTATATCGTCCAGCGCGACTTTCTCGCCTTCCACCGTGACGAGCTTCGCACCCCATGGTCCGTCGGCGAAAAAGCCCGGCGTGATATCGATATCGCGGATGGTTGCGACGGGGTAGTGATCCAGAACCACTTTCACCGTCAGGGCATTATAGAAATTAACCCAGTAGGCGAACTGTTCGCGCCGGTTGAACCTGCTGATCGGCGTTGCCTGGAGCCGGTTGATATAGGCATCGAGCGCCGCCCGGTCTGCTTTGGTAACACTGCCATAGCCGAACCGCTTCACCCCGTCCGTCGACGGTCGTGCATAGACGGAGATAAGCCGGGACCAGTCGGCATGGTCTATCCGCGCGGTAGATGCCGGGTCATGACTGCTCCAGCGCGGCCATAAATCAGGTTTCGGTGCTGCAAGCGTAACCGACGCGGTCATAAGCAGCATTGCCACCGCGATGCAGGTCGCCGGAATAGCTCTGTGGAAGAATCCTGCTGTGGCAGATGGGGCGCAATGCATCGGCTGTTTCCCGTTTTCCTGTAAAGTCAGTTATCACTGAAGGTCAATGTCGCGATGGTGCCCGCCGCGACACTTCCCGTGCCGTCGGAATCGCCGGAGATGGCAATAAAGGAAGGTCTGGGCGGATCCTCTCCAAAGGCTGAACGGTAATCCATCGCGCAATCGATTTTTTCCATGAACCACTCACCCGTCGGCGCCCCGACGCCACGCAGGATCACCATGAACCCACGGTCTTTCATATACGGATTGGGGAACATGCGCCCCGCGGCAGCCTTGCCACCCCACACATAGGTGAGACAACGATGATCACGGCTGAATCCCTCGACATCGGGACTGACCGCCCGGGTCACCCAGTCCATGAAACCGGCTTCCCGTCCCTTGCCCTTGAAGCACAGGTGCACGGCCAGCGGCCTGTCGCCGCCGCGACGGGTCAGATCGGTCGGCGGCGGCGTCTTGTCGACACGCCAGCGCCAGGTCAAATACCGCCGCCCGGCTTCATCGGGACCGAGCGCTCGATACAGCATCGCGCTGCTTTTATCCGACAGAACATCGATGTTACCATTTGGCGCCCTGACGAAGCGGGACGGCGCAATGCCGGGGAATTCGATTACCTTCCAGCCATCGGCAACAACCTCCGTCGCGCTCGCCGGGGCGTTAAGGGCAAGACCCACCACCAGGGTCGTCAGGAACCCGTAAAATTTTCCGATCTGATCATCTGCGAAACGCATGATTTATCTTTTCCCTGCTGGCGAAATGAACGTTTACGCCGCCCTGGTCATACGTAACAAATAGGGTTGCCGGACGTCACGACCATAAAATTATGGTTACGAAAGTGTTAATTTCTCCGCTGCCCGGTCGGTGATCACACAGTTCTGCCGGTCACCTCTTCGTGCGTTTGATATCCAGTAAAGGCGTCCCATCGAGGCAATCGAGGCCCACGACCTCCAATACACCGTCCCGGACGTCGAGAATGTCGACGGTTTGCGCGGCGATCGGGTTGGGTCGCGGCGGAGTGCGCAAGCTGAATACCCCGGCCGGCTTGTCGCGCACCCCTTCGCGGACCGGTAGCTGGGTCATGTCCCGACGGGCGCGATGAAACCAGTACAGCACCAGCACCTTCCCCCCGGGTTCGAGCCCCGCAAGACCGGGGGCGAATTCGGGCGCGAGTCTTAACGTGCAGGGCAGGAATTCCTGCTTGTTATGCCGGTTGGGGCAGTCTTCCATACACTTGTATGGCGTTTCAATCGTGCCGATCACGGTGCAGGACACACTATCGCCCGCCTGCGGGGCGTCGTCTTCCGTGTAGACCGTGTAGGGTTTACCGTCGGACATGATTTTCCGCCCCTGCCCTAGCCCAGCTCCGGCACACGCCGATGACCGGTCGCCTGCTCGTATGCGTAGGCGTAATTGAGCATGTCGGCATCGCTATAGGGACGCCCGAGGAAGGTAATCCCCGCGGGCAGACCGTCGGGTGTGAACCCGGCAGGCACAACGACCGACGGCACAAAAATCAGGAACGTATTCAGGTGCGGCGCGCCTTTCTGATCGACGAAGGGAGGTGCCGTGCCGTCCGAAATCAGTGTCGGTGTGTGTTCCACCGCCTTGTGGACGATGGCATCAAGCCCGAGACGCGCCATGGTGTTCAGAAAGATCGTCATGAAATCGCCACGCGCCTTCTGGTAGGCAGCATATTGTTCCGGCGTCGCGCTTCCCGCCCAACGTGTCGTCACGCCGTTCGTCACTTGCGCGTATAACGGCGACGCCATTGCCTCTTCCTTTGAGGCGAACGGGGAATTGGCGCTACCGGCAGCGTAGTCCCTGAACGATTGTTCATCGCCGACGGTGTCCCACGCGCGCTTCGACAGATATTCCAGCATGTCGGGGATCTCGATCGGGTCCACGATATCGGCACCCGCCGCCGCCATATCCTCGACGGACTTGTTGAACAGCGCATCGACCTGTTTGAAATCGTCTGAATCTGGCTCCGTATGATATCCCATTACCGTGCGCAGGATGCCGATACGTTTGCCTTTCAGCCCGTCTGTGGACAGGCCGTCCGCATAGCTGTCGGCCTGGTTGCCAACGCCATGCGCGGTAATTGGATCATTCTCGTCATAGCCTGCCATGACATCGAGCAGTTTCGCGCAATCCGCGACGGTGCGCGCCATCGGACCGAGTGATCCGTAGATTGACGGCCAGCCCGCATAGACGCCGCCACGGCTGACCAGTCCGGCCGACGGGCGCATCCCGGCAATGCCGTTCCAGATCGACGGGCGGCGGATCGAGGCAAAACCTTCCTGACCGATCGCGGCCGCGCAGAAATTCGCAGATGCCGCCGCACCGGAACCACCGGAGGACCCGCCCGCCGTGCGGTCGAAATCATACACGCAGCGTGTCGAACCGAAGAGAGAGCCATGCGTGTCGCCCGCACCCATTTCACCCAGCGTGGTCTTGGCAATAAAGATCGCACCCGCATCCCGCAGCTTGGCGGTAACGAAGCTGTCCCGCCCCGGCATATGATCCTTGAACAGCACCGACCCCATCGTGGTCGGCATCTCCTTCACATCGCCCTGATCCTTCATGGCAAGCGGAATACCATGCAACGGCCCGACCGGGCCGGACTTGGCAAAGGCCTCATCCAGGGCATCCGCCTGCGCAAGCGCTTCCGGGTTGGTGGAAATTACCGAATTGATATTAGGACCGTTACGATCGAGTTTTTCGATCCGGTCGAAGTAAAATTCGACCAGCTTCCGCGCCGTCAGCGTTCCCGCCGCATAGGCTGCGTGAATATCAGCAATCGTCGCGTCGATCATGTTGAAGTCTGTCCCTGTCGTCATTTAAGTGTCCCTTTGAATTGGCTGGTCTGGTCTGGTTGCCATCTATGGAGAGATCATCGCAAATCTTCGGTCTGCGTGCAAAACAGCTATGTTCCGCTCAGGCGCGCTCGCCAAGTTCTATCGAATAACCGTCCGGGTCCCTGACGAAAGCGATAACAGAGGCATTCGGCCCGCCATGCTTCAACGGCCCCGGCGGCCGGGGGATTTCAAAACCTTCGGCCGCGATCTTCTCGCAGATACCGTAGATATCCGGCACGCCAATCGCGATATGACCGAACCCGTCACCCTTGTCGTAATCTTCATCCTTACCCCAGTTATAAGTAAGCTCGATCGCCGGCGCGCTGTTCTCGTCACCGTAGCCGACGAAGGCGACGGAGTACTTGCCGCCTTCATTATCCATTCGACGAAACAGTGTCATGCCGAAGATGCGCGTATAGAAATCTATCGACGCCTCGATGTTCTTCACCCGCAACATTGTATGGCGGATGCGGGGCTGCGTGTTTTTAACAACTTCCCACCCCGATCCTTCCTGTTTCTCGCTCATGGTATCTCCTTGTTTTGTTGCCGGGCCTTTTCCGCCGCACGCCGCCCTTCACGGTAGCTCACATAATACGTACTGGAACAGATCACGGCAGCCCCGATCCATGTAAAAAGGTCCGTCGACTGGCCAAAGATCATCCAGCCCAGAAAGGCGATCAGCGGCAACTGGACATAATTGATGATCACGACCAGGCTCGCCGGGGCCTCCCGGAATGCGCGGGTCTGACACTGCTGCGCCCCGACAGTGCAGACGCCCAGCGCCACCAGAAGCGGCACGTCATCCAGCCCCGGCGGGGTCCAATAAAAATAGGCACCGATGGCCGCACACGGAATCATCAGCGTGTAGAGATAGAACACCATCGCATTGGGATTTTCGGTCGCGGTCAGTTTCTTGCTGCCGATTAACGCTACGGAAAATGCAGCGGCGGCGAACAGCGTAGAGACAGCGGCAAACGAAATCTCGATCACGCCCGGCCGCAGGATTATGAGCGCCCCGGCAAACCCCACGACAGTTGCAGACCACCGGTGTACGCCCGGCCTTTCCGACAACATGATCGCCGCCAGCACAAGCGTGAATAGCGGCATCGTGAACATCAGCGCGTTCGCATCTGCCAAGGGCATGCCCGCAATGCCGTACATCCACGCGACCGCGCCGATATAGCTGAAAAACATGCGCCACAGATACAGGCTCATTTTTGACGTCCGCAACGCACTGAGGCCGACGGAGAACAACCAGGGCAGCATGAATGCCGACCCGAGGAGTGCCCGGAAGAAGACAATCTGGTTCACATCGAATTTTTCCGCCAGTCCACGCACCACGACATAGATCAGCGCATAGAACATGCTGGATGCCACCATCCACAGAACACCACGGAGGGCGCCCGATGTATCGGCGGCTAGTGTCTGTCTGAACAGCATGAAGGCGGGCCTGGCTGGGAAAGGATATACAAATATCTAATGCGCACAGAGTCCGCCTTTTGGAGCGCCCCGGCAAGAGCCGCACCGCATGTCGGGGTTCAACGTCACGCAGCGCTAGGCGCTAAGTTCCTGTCCGATAACGGTATAGCGCCGCAGCATCCGGGTCTGGTCGCGCGGAAAGTCCGTGCGGGCATGCATCGTGCACCAGTTATCCCACATCATCAGGTCACCACGGCGCCATTTATGATCGTAGATAATGCCTGCGGATTTCACGTGCGCGTTCAGCGCGTTGATGATCTCAGAGCTCTCATCCTCGTCATAGCCCTCGATCATCGCAGACATAAGCTCGTTCACGTACAGGGCGCGACGGCCTGATTTCGGATGGGTAATAACCATGGGCTGCCACCGGTGGTCATACTTATCGATACCGTCTTTCAGGTCGACGCGCTCGGTCGGCAGATATTTATATATATGCAGCACCTTGCGGCCGTCGATCTTCGCTTTCAGGTCATCCGGCAGGGTTTCCCAGGCGTCATACATATTCGCGAACAGCGTGTGCCCGCCGACACGGGTGACCTCCATCGCATAGAGCATGGTCCCCCAATCGGGTTCGGCCGCGTAGCATTTGTCGTGATGGAAAAACATCTCGCCGTCCGGCAGCGAGCCGATCGGCACACCGTTCTTCCGGACATTGGTCACCAGCATGATGTTATCCGCGTCCTGACCTTCCGGGCGCTGGTCTGCCTTGCGCAGACGCCCGCCAAGCGGACCGAACTGTTCGCAAAACGCACGCTGGGTTTCAGGCGTAAGTTCCTGTCCCCGGAACAACAGGATCAGGTGGTCCGTCCAGGCCTGCACCAGATCGTCCCGGGTGCCGGAATCCATCGGCTCAGACAGATCCAGCCCCCGCACTTCTGCGCCAAGGGAATCATGCAGTTTATGAAGACTGAACCCGACCATCCATTATTTATAGAACCGCGTGAAAGCCACGGTCAATGAAACTGTCGGGAACGGCGCCCGCCGATGGTCAGAGTTCTTCTTCCGCCGAAATCTCGGACTGGATCGGATTCACGCCGATGATGACCTGGTTCAGGTAGTCTTCGACCTGCTCGGTCATCTCGTCGACCTTGGAATTGAAGAAATGATCCGCTCCCTCGACCACACGGAAATCAATCGTGATTTCACGCTGGTGCGCCAGCTTCTCGGCCAGTGCGCCGACGGTATCGACCGGCACGACCTTGTCGTCAGCGCCGTGCAGGAACAGGCCCGATGACGGGCACGGTGCCAGGAACGAGAAATCATACAGGCTGGCAGGCGGCGCGACGGACACGAAACCGGTTATTTCCGGCCGGCGCATCAGAAGCTGCATGCCGATCCAGGCGCCGAACGAAAACCCGCCGATCCAGCACTGGGGTGCGTCAGGATTTGCGGACTGCAACCAGTCAAGAGCGGCAGCTGCATCCGACAGCTCGCCGATACCTTCGTCGTATCCGCCCTGAGATCGGCCGACACCGCGGAAGTTGAACCTGAGCACGGAAAAACCGCGCCGGACGAAGCTGTGATACATCTGGTAGATCACGCGATTATTCATCGACCCGCCATACTGGGGGTGCGGGTGAAGCATCAGCGCAATGGACGGGCTTTCCTGCTTGCTGTGGTGGTAGCGACCTTCAAGACGGCCTTCAGGCCCGTTAAAAATTATTTCCGGCATCCGGTAATTCCTGTCAATTCCGCATCGCACCCCGGACAACACCGGGCAACGGTGCTATCTGGCACTGGTTGACTAACCCGTCGCGCAACGTAAATTCCATCGCAGCAGGGGCCGAAATGCCCGAGATACGGTATGGTGTCGTTCGGTCGGATTTTGAGCTGCCGGACTATAACACAATCGCAGGGGCCGATTTCAAGCATTCCGGACAATTAGCCTGCGCTTTTTTTATATTAAGAGATTATGAGGATTTTCGCCCGCTATGACCGACCGCCTCTATCTGGACTATAACGCCACCGCAAAGATCCGCCCGGAGGTGATTGCAGCGCTGGCAGAAGCCATGGCAAGTGTCGGAAACGCGTCCTCCGTTCACGGTGCCGGACGCCATGCCCGAAAGGCGGTCGAGGATGCCCGCCGCAAGCTTGCCGCCCTTCTGGGCGCAGCCCCCAACCAGGTGATTTTCACCAGTGGCGGTACCGAAGCCGACAATCAGGTCATGCATATGTGTGACCCGGCACGCACGTTCGTCAGCGCCGTCGAACACCCGGCCATCCTCGATGCATGTCCCGGTGCCCGGCGCGTTCCCGTTGATGCCCAGGGTATTATCGACCTTGAAGTGCTCGAAACCCTGCTGGCCGCAGCAGACAACCCTCAACTGGTCGCGTTGATGCTCGCCAATAACGAAACCGGCGTTATCCAGCCGGTCGCCGCGGCCGCGGATATAGCGCATCGCCACGGCGCATTGCTGCATTGCGACGCCGTTCAGGCGGTTGGCAAAATTCCGGTCGATTTTGCAGCGCTGGGTGCCGATACCATGGCGATGACCGGTCACAAGTTCGGCGGCCCCCAGGGAATCGGGGCCCTCGTGGTGCGCACGCCCGATACGGTTGACTGCCTGATGCGCGGCGGCGGCCAGGAACACGGCCTGCGCGGCGGCACCGAAAGTGTCGCACATATCACGGCCCTGGGCGTCGCGGCTGAAATTGCCCAGGAGCGCATGGACGGATACGCAGCTCTCGCCGAGCTCCGCGACCGGATGGAAGCCCGGCTGATCCAGTCCACACCCGGCATGCAGGTTTTCGGCGGCGATGCGCCACGGCTTCCGAACACATCCAAGCTGATGATGCCGGGGATAAGTTCCGAAACGCAGGTGATGTCGTTTGACCTGGCGGGGATTGAAGTCAGCGCCGGGTCCGCATGCTCCGCCGGCCGGATCGAGCCGCCCTATGTACTTACCGCGATGGGTATTCAGGACGCCGACGCCCTCTGTGCACTCCGCGTCAGCCTCGGCTGGGACACCACGGAATCCGATATAGACCGGTTCATCAGCGAGTGGGGCAAAATTTTTGACCGCGCCGCCGGCACCCGGGCAGCAGACTGACACCATGACCTTCGCGGATTAACCATATGACGAATATCATTTTTATTCTGCCGGACGGCACCGAAACGGCGATAGATGCCTCAGAAGGCACATCTGTCCTGCAAGCGGCCTGGGACAACAAGATCGATATCGAGGGCGCCTGCGAGGGATGCATGGCGTGTTCCACCTGCCACGTCATTATCGACGAGCAGCATTTCGCGGCCTTACCCGATCCGAGCGACGAAGAAGAAGACCTGCTGGATCTGGCCTGGGGCGTGCGCCCCACATCAAGACTGGGCTGCCAGGTCACCGTCACCGCCGAGACCGACGGAATTCGGGTGACGCTTCCAGCGACAACCAATAATCAGATGTAAGCGACCGCCGCCGCGGGAAACTAGCGGACGAGCGAATTCGGCATTTCGCAGAACACAGTCCCGCTAAGACGGAATGTTGAAGGCTGCTCGTTCGAGACGAAAATGGTGGCGATTGCTGCACTGCCGAATTCAATGAAGTCGACGGATTTCACATTTTTCTTATCGAAAACCCGTTCACTTTTAACCCCGCTTGCGGCGAGACAGGTGAAATGGCACCCGCTACGCAGAACGCATTCGAGCGTATAGCTGTTGGCAGGTTTTTTGGCCCGGGCTCCGCCGGGATCAAACACCGCAAACAGTGAAAGTGCGCACAACAAGGCGATAGCAGCGGTTTTAAACACGACGATTCTCTCGGGTTATTCTCTCGGACTTTTTTCACTGTACCCGATAAACGCACCGGAGTGAGATCAAGTTTTATCGCGCGGCTTCACGCCGGTCGAGCAGGCAGGGGATCACTCCCATGACGAGTGCCAGAACTGCACTTACCGATACAATCGCTGCCATTGGAAAAGGCGTACCATCCGCGATAAGCCCGTAAATCTGTGTAAAGGTAGCTGCAGCTAATAACTGAACAAACACGCCAATTCCCGACCCGGTTCCCGCCAATGGCCCCGCGACGATAATCGCGCCGGACTGCGCATTCGGCAACGATATCCCTTGCGCCAGAATGGCGAAGTAGCCAGGCAGAAAGATCGTCAACGGCGTGACGATTCCAGCAAACAGAAAGCCTGCCTGCGTTAACGACGCGGTCATCAGGATTATGCTGCCCACCAGAACCATCTTTTCCGGCGCGACCCGCCCGGCAAAACGGCTCGAAATTATTGACCCGCTGATAAAACCTGCGGGAAAGGCGATAAAAAACAGGCCGAATTCGCTTGCCGGTCTTCCCAGGTACTCGATCATCAGAAAGGACGTCGCCGCCGCCATGGTAAAGAAAACGCCGGTGCTGAAACCCGATTGCAACACGTAGGCGCTGAATTTCAGGTTCGAGAACAGGCTCCGGTAATCATGGATCAGTGAAAAGCGGACACCGGCCGCTGCGCGGTTCGTGTGGGTCTCGAACATGACGCGCCAGCAGATCAGGCCCAGGAATGCACCGAAAGCACCGGCAACGACCAGAACCGCCCGCCACCCTCCGTAATCGACCAGTGCGCCGCCAATCGGGGCAGAAATCATCGGTCCGAGCGCATAGGCCATCGTCAGATAGGAAATCACCTTAACCAGCCGATCGGCGCCGAATACGTCGCGGGCGATTGCGCGGGCAAGCCCCAGTCCTCCGCCGCCGCCCGCCGCCTGCAATACCCGCCCGGCGATCAGCAACCAGATATTCTCGGTCAATGCCGCGCAGACAGAGCCTGCGACGAATAAAGCGATCGAGCCGAGCAGGACCGGGCGGCGGCCGTACCTGTCGGATAACGAGCCGTAAAACAGGGATGCGAATGCCATCACGAAGAGCGGCAGGCTGACCGTCAGATTGACGACGGCTTCCGTCGTCATGAATTCCGCTTTTACATCGGGCAGTGCCGGAAAGAAGATGTGAAGCGACAGCGGCAGAAATGCCGTGATCGAACCCAGAACAACAATGAAAAGTGGACCTGCTTTACGATCCGGGGCCGGCTGCATTGCAAACTTCCTGATTTTGCCAAAATACGTGGGCGCAATCCTGTGCGCTGTCAAACGCCGGGGTCGCCGAAGCGATTTATTCAATTATCCAAATGATGTATTTTGAAAAAGTATCCTGCGCGACACTCAGAATATTCAGACAGAGAAAGTGCTCCTATGCCCGACGCCCTGAATTCCGATACCACTTTTGATCCCACCTACAATCAGATATCTGTCGCGCCCTGCTCCCCTTATATCGGTGCAGAAATAGGCCGGATCGACCTGACACGGCCGCTCTCCGACGGGCAGGTCACGGAGTTGCGGCGCGCATTTACCGATTACCTCGTTGTATTCTTCAGAGATCAGGAAATCAGCTTCGAAGACCATGTCCGGCTGGCGGAGTATTTCGGGCCCATCGGCGCGCATGTCGGTGTCAAAACCATCAGCAATCCGACTGAAGACCCGCGGGTACGGCTTTTCCACTATGACGAAACCACACCGAAAATATCGGGTGATATCTGGCATACGGACCAGTCCTGCGCCGAGTTCCCACCCCTCGGCAGTATTCTCTATAATCACACGATTCCGCCAAATGGCGGCGGAGACACGATTTTCGCCAGCATGTACGCCGCCTATGACGCCTTGTCGGACCGGATGAAAACCTATCTCGACGGGCTGACTGCGCTGCATGACGGCGCCCGTATCTTTGGCCCGGGCACGCCGGCGGCGAGCCATCCGGTTATCGTACGCCATCCCGAAAGCGGCAAAAAACTGATCTATGTGAATGACGCCTTTACGGCCAAGATCAATGACGTACCACCGGAAGAAAGCGACGCTATCCTGCGCTTCCTGTACGCGCATTGCGCACGGCCCGAATGGTCATTCAGATTCCGCTGGCGACCGCATTCCATTGCGTTCTGGGATAACCGTTGCGCACATCATTACGCTGTTCCCGATTACTGGCCGGCAGTGCGGTCAGGCTATCGCGTCCAGATTGACGGTGTGGTCGCACCCGTCGCCGGGTAAACCCGGTCTGAAACATAATCGGAAACCCTGAAAGTTATTTCAGGCCCAGCGATTATTGCAGTGATGAGGGCCCGGTCATGTCGCCGGGAGAATTGCTGTCGAGCAGAATACCGAGCCGCCGCGCGACTTCCTGATACGCTTCCTCGACGCCGCCCATATCGCGGCGGAACCGATCCTTGTCCATGATTTCGTTCGTCTCGACATCCCACAGACGGCAGTTATCGGGGCTGATCTCATCTGCGAGGACAAGGCGGAGGTCTTCGTTATTCCACCAACGGCCGAACTCGAGCTTGAAATCTATCAGACGGATGCCGACGGCGAGGAATACACCGCACAGGAAATCATTCACGCGCAGCGACATGTGCATGATTTCATCCATCTCCTGGGGCGAAGCCCAGCCGAAGGCCGTGATGTGTTCTTCTGAAATCATCGGATCGTTCAGATCGTCGGACTTGTAATAGTACTCGACGATCGAACGCGGCAACGCGGTGCCCTCTTCCATACCGAACCGCTTGGTAATCGACCCTGCAGCAACGTTGCGGATCACAACCTCGACCGGGATAATCTCGACCTCCCGTACAAGCTGCTCGCGCATGTTCAAACGGCGAATGAAATGGGTCGGAATACCGATCTCGCTTATGCGTGTCATCAGGAACTCGGAAATCCGGTTATTGATGACACCCTTACCGGTGATCGTTCCCTGTTTCTTGTTATTGAACGCGGTGGCGTCGTCCTTGAAGTACTGGACCAGGGTTCCCGGTTCCGGGCCTTCGAAAAGGACTTTAGCCTTCCCCTCGTAGATGCGTCTGCGGCGGGCCATGATGTGCCTCGATTATCTGAAAATCTGTGCACGCGACGGTGCACGTATGCCGCTCAGATATAGCGATTTCGCGGCACCCGTCAATGACCGCGTTCCGGGGCAGCGGTTCGAGGCTGGCCACGGCCTGATTGACGGACATTCCGGGGAGAGTGCCCTTTAAATCAGATCCCCGGGCTAAAGTTCGACAGGACCGAACGCCGTCTCGCCCGGTGCACCTGATGCGAACTGCCAGACCGGCTTGCGGTCGGGAAAATCCACTGATGGCAGGGCGATCAGCGAACTCGACAAAGTCCCGAAACCGAAATCCGTCACAATGCGCATCGCATCCCTCGAATCCGTATTCGAACCATGTTCTGTACTGGCAAGCAGAGCCTGCCAGGACGACCAGTCCCCCGCGGCGATGTCGGGTGCCGTTGCTGCCTCAAATCTCGGCAGATGAAAGGCCACCCGCCCGGACACGGGATCGTTCAGGTCAAATGCGGTCAGCATGGATATCCCGACCGGGATTTCTGCAACGTCTATCCGCCCGCCTGCAACCTCGCCCATACTTCGGACCCAGAACGCATCCCGGTTGTCGGCCACCACGAGGTTGAAAGACCGGTAGCTGCGGCCATCAAGCTCGGAAAGCGCTTCAGCCGCATCCGCCGCATCTGCATGATCGAGCGCTTCCAGAACGATTTCGCCGCGTGTCCTAAGCGTATCATCCGGCCCGAGCGAATCCTTGCGGTTGAGGATGGCGGCGACGACGCCCTCATCGTTCACCCCCATCCAGGTGCCGCCCGCCAGCTTGTCGATTCCGGCGACAACGTTGTCCCGGTCCGGCCAGTGGCGACCAGGTGGGTCCCACGGTCGACCAGCCATTTCATCACGGTTTGCTGCCAACAGAAGCGGCCATTCATGACCGGGGCGGCGAAGAATTACGACAGTGCACATATGCTCTCGATAGCAGGTTCGGCGCCCCGCGACCATATGCCTGCGAGATACCCGAATGTCCGATCTTGACTTAACGCAACTCGAGGCCGATCTATGTGTAATAGAGTGAACTTTGCAGAAGATGGAAGGCCGCTATGTCAGGTTTTGACGACCGCGAGAAAAGTTTTGAAGCGAAGTATAAGCGCGATCAGGAAACCCTGTTCCGCATTACATCGCGCCGCAATCGGCTTCTCGGCCTATGGGCGGCCCAGCAGTTCGGAATGCCCGACAACCAGGCGCTTGATTACGCCAAGGAAGTCGTGCTCGCCGATTTCGAAGAGCCGGGTGACGACGACGTCGTGCGCAAGGTCCTCGCCGATTTCGAAGAACGCGGACTTGAAATGAACGAACAGGGCCTCCGCAAGGAAATGATCCGTTTGATGGATGAAGCCGGACGCCAGATCGAAGCGGAAAACAGCTAAAAACGGCTTGCCGGGGATCGCCCCCGTAAAGACGGGGGCCTTCCTGTGACTAAAACTGTTTCTGGATCAACCCGAACAATTCCGGGCGTAATTCCGGTCGAGAATACGCCTTAGCCGAAGACCCGTTTGAACATCGCATCAACATTCTTGGTGTGATATCCGATGTCGAACATGTCTTCGAGGGTCGCGTCATCGACATTGGACGACACTTCCGGGTCCGCCTTGAGCAGATCGAGGAACGACAGGCCTTTCGACCAGGCTTCCATCGCATTGCGCTGAACCGCCACATAGGCCCCTTCCCGGCTCATCCCGGCCTGGGTCAATGCCAATAGTACACGCTGCGAGAACACGAGGCCGCCGAGGGCATCGAGATTCTTCTGCATGTTCTCGGGATAGACCGCCATTTTCTCGACGACGCCGGTCAGGCGCGCCAGCAGGAAGTCGAGCGTGATCGTGGAATCAGGGCCGATCATGCGTTCGACGGACGAATGCGAAATATCGCGTTCGTGCCACAGCGCCACATTTTCCATCGCCGGCATCGCGTATGACCGAACCATCCGGGCGAGGCCGGTGATATTTTCGGTCAACACGGGGTTGCGTTTATGCGGCATCGCCGACGAGCCCTTCTGGCCCGGCGAGAAAAACTCCTCTACTTCGCGCAGCTCCGTCCGCTGAAGATGGCGAATTTCCAC
>ERZ807291.406-NODE-406-length-73215-cov-6.872827_pt1 | contig 73215 bp, 72 predicted proteins | sample MGYA00521257_ERZ807291 | MGnify/ENA primary metagenome ERZ807291 (study PRJEB31413, sample SAMN03169783) | marine metagenome | biome: Marine; feature: Water; material: Subsurface seawater | place: North Sea | collected 2011-04-28 | depth 1 m m ... | reverse complement strand
CAAATCACCCGGAGCTACTGGTCCCACACCTGCAGGTGTCCCGGTGAAGAGGAGATCACCTATTTTCAGCGTAAAGTATTGGGAGCAATGCTCTATGATGTGCGGTATATCGTGAATCATTAGCGACGTATTCCCATCTTGCACCACCTCTCCATTCTTTTTTAGTTGAAAGTGTAAGTGGTTAATGTCATAGTCTGCTACAGGTAAGAATTCGCCCAATACAGCACTTTGGTCAAAGGCTTTGGCTTTTTCCCAAGGGAGGCCTTTGGATTTCAGCTCACTCTGGACATCACGAGCAGTGAAATCTATTCCTACGGTAAAATCGGTAAAATATTTTGAAGCAAATCGAGGTTCTATATTCTTACCCAATCTATCGATACGCACGACCACTTCTAGCTCATAATGTACGTCTGAGGTCCAGTCTGGTATGTAGAAAGCGTCGCGCTGTCTGAATACTGCCGAGTCTGGCTTCATAAAGATGACAGGTTCTTTTTGTACTTCGTTACCTAACTCTGCCGCGTGTGCAGCATAATTTCTTCCAATACAGATGATTTTCATTTAAAAAAAGTTCTTTTGCAAAAGTAATATAATGCTAGACCCCGCCGAACTTCTATATGCCTACTCTCAAGGTTATTTTCCCATGGCTGTGCCCGAGGATGATAATGAGATCTTTTGGTTTAAGCCAGATATGCGTGGCATTATTCCACTAGAGACTTTTCATGTTTCTAAAAACCTAAAGCGCTTGTATAAGCGTGGTCATTTCGAGCTGCGAATAAACGGAGATTTTGAAGGAACTATGCGCGGATGTGCAGCACGTGAAGACACTTGGATTAGTGAAGATATCATCGCATCATACTGCAAACTGAATGAGATGGGCTACGGCTTTAGTTTTGAAACGTGGCGGGAAGGCCAGCTTGTGGGTGGGCTGTATGGCGTAGCTATAGGTAAGGTTTTTTTTGGAGAAAGTATGTTTCATAAGGAGACAGATGCCAGTAAGATAGCCTTAGTATTCCTAGTTGAGTTTTTAAAAGAAAATGATTTTAGACTGCTGGATACACAATATATCAATGACCACTTACTGCAGTTTGGCGCTAAAGAAGTGCCTAATGAGGAGTATGAAGAGATGCTGGCACAAGCGTTAGAATAAGGATATAGCGCGATGAACTTATCTTTGCAGCATGGCTAAAATAACTGAAGCACAGTTTTGGGTAGACCTACTACAAAAAATCTTCAAAGCTTGGGCTAAAGATCAAGGTATACGCACATCACCAAAGTCTTGGAATCAACACGTAGTGCCACACGAAAAAGGATGGGCTATAAAAGGAGAAGGTAATTCTCGCTATACAGATACGTTTAGAAAACAGAGCACCGCTATACGAAGAGCGAAGCGGATAGCAAAGAACCACAATGCAGCGGTAGTTATACATAGAGCAGACGGCGGAATAAGAGATAGAATTAGCTATGCCAAGTAAAGTAGAAGAAGTCCTAGAAGGGCAAAGGAAGTATTATAAATCAGGTGCTACTAGATCGCTAAAGGCACGTAAAGAGATATTACGTAAGCTAAGGCGCGCACTACAAACAAATGAGAATAAGTTGTATTCGGCTATATATGCTGATTTTAAAAAATCTGAATTTGAAACGTATGCTACTGAGCTAGCTTTAGTATATCATGATATAGATGAGGCAGTGAGTAAGCTAGATAATTGGGCACGTAAAAAGCATGTTACTACGAATCTACTAAATCAGCCAGCCAGTAGTTATATTGTCCCTGAACCACTAGGAGTAGCCTTAGTGATAGGTGCGTGGAATTATCCTTATTACTTATCCCTAGCGCCCATAGTAGCAGCTATATCGGCAGGATGTTCTGTAGTACTTAAGCCTAGTGAGCTGCCTAAGCGAACTAGTGCGGTTATGGCTCGACTTATAAATGAAAATTTTGATGCTGGCTTACTGCATGTGATAGAAGGAGGTTTACCAGAGGCTACAGAGTTACTTCATCAAAAGTGGGATAAGATCTTTTTCACAGGTAGCAGCACCGTAGGCAAAATAGTTTACAAAGCTGCCGCTGAGAACCTAACTCCTGTGACACTAGAGTTAGGAGGTAAGAGTCCAGCACTCGTTATGGCTAGCTGTGACTTAAGCGTTACCGTAAAAAGATTAGTATGGGCTAAGTTTCTCAATGCGGGGCAGACGTGTATAGCGCCTGATTATGTGCTGGTAGATAAGAGGATAGCTGATGAGTTTATTGATAGGGTAAAAAAAGAAGTGTCGAAGGCTAACTATGATACGGCAAATGATAATTATGTACAGATTATTAATGAGCGAAATATGGATAGAATAGCAGCGCTTATATCTAGGAATAAAGTGGTGCTGGGTGGTGAGGTCAATAATGTATTACGTACTATACAACCTACGGTATTGTATCCGAGTAGCGCAGACGATGCCGCTATGCAAGAGGAGATATTTGGACCCGTATGGCCCATCATACCTTACGATACACTCGAAGATGCGTATGCAGTTATTGCTAAATCAGACAAGCCGCTAGCCGCATATATCTATTCGAATAAGAAGAGCGAGGTCGATATGTTTATGGCAAAAGTTTCTTTTGGTGGAGGAGCGGTGAATGACGCTGTAATGCATATCGTTAATAGTCATTTACCTTTTGGAGGAGTAGGTGCCAGTGGTATGGGGGCATATCATGGAGAGGAAGGATTTAGATCATTTTCTAATTATAAAAGTATACTGGATAAGCCTACTTGGTTAGAGCCTAATATTAAGTATTCTCCGTATTCTAAAACCAAGTTTAAGTGGATAAAAAGGCTTTTTCAATGGTCATAGAAAAGCACGACTATCAATTTGACAGATCTGCTTTTATCTAAAGTATAATAGGAACTATCCTAATTTATGCTCCACAAGGTAATAAAAATCAGCTCTATTTTTCATTCGTATACCTGCAGCTCCCATGCGCTCAGCTACTGCTTGTTCTCTTAAATTCGCTACTGCTTCTGACATTTTTTACTTTTTAGTATAGTTCAATTCGGCTACCTGGCCATATGTTATTCCTGCAATGTTTTGAGTGACTACTGCACTGTCGTCTATCTGAAGCTCCATTTGTATATCAACATTGGCATTCGTAGAATCCATAAATAAAGGTTCTACAGTATATTTAAGGGAGTCTAAGTCTTCTAAGTACATCTCCACATCTTCAAAATCATAGTCCATATTCTGAGCACTAGATGCTGGCAATTGCAGCGCTATATCATCGTTTCTATATACATTAAAAGACGAAACATTACTGCCATCACTCACGTTGAATAAAATGCTCGGCTGTATGGTATTCGAAGCTGCTTTTTTAGATTCTGGCTGCTTACAGCTAGCCACCAAGGCAACTATGGAGAGAAGGTAAAGTGTCTTTTTCATTTGGTAAAGGTACTACAAAAGCAATTTACCAAAAGACAGGGTTATCATCGTCAAGTGTTTTAGCATCTTGGGTAGGAGGAGTTCCATACATATACCTTATGCCAAATCGGAACCCCTGCGAAGATCCAGAATTTGACTGAGTAAAGTCTTTAGAAAATGAATGAAGTGTATGCATATTTCTCTCTAGATGGATATTCCACTTACAGTGAATATTCATTTTTATGCCTATCTGTGCTCCACCGCACATCTCAAAGTATTCAGCAGCTATTCGGTCTGAATAAGAGGTGCCATGGATAGTAAAGTAATTACTCCGTGCATTTGGATCTGCTACCTTCGCGTCTGGATTTGTATAGAGGTATCCATTAAGAGGTAATCTCAATGAACTGTATAATGATGCATAGGCTTTAAATCTTCTTAAAAATGATGGAGAGCTATAAGTAATCTTAGGAGAATATCCCAAGTGAGAAGTCTTTAACCTATAGTCTCTGTAGTCGTAGTCGAAATTAGGATTTGGAGTTTGGTCAAAATAAGCAATGTTTCTTCTTTTTAGTTCAACGTCGTGAGCGACTTCAATATGCCGTTTCCAGACCTTATCTGAGAGATAAAATGGACGTAGTACAAACCCAACGGTAAATAAACTGGGTCCATCAAATCCCCAATCGTTTATTTCAGTATTCTCCAATGTAGAAGCTCTATAATTTTCTGAAGGGAAGCTTACTAAACTTGGTAATTTATTGTCATAGGCTTGCGAGTGAATGGAGTTCCCTATCCTAAAATCATACCCATGCAAATACCAGTTTTTACCCAGGAAATTTACCTCTTTTACCTGTGCATTGGAAAAGTATCCGAGTGTCATCACGAGCAATAGGAAGAGGTTTCGCATGCGGCTATAACGCTAAACTAGATGATGCTATTGTACGGCAAGCACAGGAACCTCCCTAGGCTTCTCAGACTGTACCCGTTCTATGATAGCCTTCAGGTGCTCAGGAGTAGTGCCGCAGCATCCCCCTACGATGTTTAAGAATCCACTACTGGCAAACTCGCCTACTACCTTACTCATGCTCTCAGGCGTTTCATCGTATTCGCCAAATTCATTGGGCAATCCAGCATTGGGGTGGGCAGATACTCTACACCACGCTTTGTCACTAAGTTCTTTGATAAATGGACGCATCTGATCTGCTCCTAGCGCACAGTTTAGTCCTATACTAAGGGGCTTAGCGTGACTTACACTGTACCAAAATGCTTCAACCGTTTGTCCACTGAGTGTTCTGCCACTGGCATCTGTGATGGTTCCACTGATCATAATAGGAGTGTCTATCTCCAGTTCGTCTTTTACTTCCAGCAGCGCAAATATGGCTGCCTTACAGTTGAGTGTATCAAACACCGTTTCTATCAAAAATATATCTACTCCGCCTTTAGCCAAAGCTGTTGCTTGCTGCTTATAGGTAGCCACAAGGTCGTCAAAACTCACAGCTCTAAATCCAGGATTATTGACATCGGGGCTTAATGAAGCGGTTTTATTCGTAGGTCCTATGCTGCCAGCTACGAAACGTGGTTTGTCTGGGTTGATGGCAGTATATTCATCTACTGCGGCACGTGCGAGCTGAGCAGAAACTAGGTTTAACTCATCTACCAAAAACTCCATATGGTAATCCGCCATGCTTACTGCAGTGCTATTGAATGTATTGGTTTCTATGATATCTGCCCCAGCGTCTAAAAACTCCTTGTGTATCTGGCTTATAACAGCGGGCTGAGTGATGCTCAGCAGATCATTATTGCCTTTTAGATTATGTGCATAGTCAGAGAATCTTTCGCCGCGATACTGCTCCTCGGTAAGCTTGTGCTTCTGGATCATAGTACCCATCGCCCCATCTAAAAAGAGGATTCTGTCTTCCAATAATTTTTCTATTCTATGCATGCTACGAAGATACTATTTTGGTATAAAAACGTACGAAGTTACTAACGCTTACATCTTTAAATTTTCAAGGCTCCCAGTGTATCTCAACGCACAGGGATATTTTACTGAACCTATGCGAAGACTAAATGCAGTGTAGATAAGTGATTTTACTTTATTTTTGACCGATATGAATGGTCCTACACTATTAAAAAGATGCACAGTATTGAGTTTACTACTGTCTGTTAGTCTCGTTACTTTAGCACAAAATACAAAGACAAAATGGGATAGCCTTAATACTGACGGAATAGATATGCGAAGTGTAGGCCCAGCTTTTATGACAGGGCGAATAGCGGATATAGCCATAGATCCTAAAGATGAAAATCACTACTTAGTAGGGGTAGCTTCAGGTGGCGTGTGGGAAACCAAAAATGCCGGGATTACCTTTAAGCCTATTTTTGATAAACAGAAGGTGTATAGTATCGGCTGCATCACTATGGATGCTAATTCGGGACATATTTGGGTTGGGTCTGGTGAGAATGTAGGGGGTAGACATATCAGTTATGGTGACGGAGTATACCTGAGTAAAAACGGAGGAAAGTCTTGGGAAAATAAGGGACTGAAAACCTCAGAACACATATCTAAAATAATAGTCCATCCTATAAATCCAGATATCGTGTGGGTAGCCAGTCAAGGTCCATTATGGAGTCGCGGTGGTGAGCGTGGAGTCTATCTCACTACGGACGGAGGGAAGAAATGGAAGCGAACCCTTGGTGATGCAGACTGGACAGGAGCTACAGATCTAATCATAGATCCTAGAGACCCGAATGTACTGTATGCTGCCACGTGGGAGAGACACCGTACGGTAGCTGCATACTTAGGTGGGGGCCCTAATACAGCTATCTATAAAAGCACCAATGGAGGGGAAGACTGGAAACGGTTAAAAACAGGACTTCCAAGTGGGAATATGGGGAAAATTGGACTTGCCATATCTCCGCAGAATCCAGATGTAATTTATGCAGCTATTGAGTTAGACTTAAAGAAAGGTGGATTTTATAAGAGTAAAAATAGAGGGGCCAGCTGGACCAAGCAGTCTGATATGGTTTCAGGGGGTACTGGACCTCACTATTATCAAGAGATTTATGCCAGCCCACATCAGTTTGACAGAGTTTATTTCGCTAATAATTACTTGAAAGTAACGGAGGATGGAGGAAAGACCTTCAAGGATGTAGGTCGAAAATACAAACACGTAGATAACCATACTGTAGTCTTCAGACCAAGTGACCCAGACTACTTAATGATAGGCACAGACGGAGGGGTGTACGAGAGTTTTGACTTAGCAGCAGAGTGGAGACATATGGGGAATCTGCCGATTACTCAGTTTTACAAACTGGCGGTGGATGATGCAGCACCGTTTTATAATATTTATGGAGGTACACAGGATAATAATACACAGGGTGGTCCTAGCCGCACAGATAAACAGTCAGGCATTACTAATGGAGACTGGAGCATAGTGCTTGGTGGAGATGGACATCAGCCAGCCACTGAGCCAGGTAATCCGAATATAGTTTATGCTCAGAGCCAGCAAGGATATTTTGCCAGACTCGATATGGCCACGGGTGAGCGTGTAGCCATACGCCCACAGCCCGGAGCCGGAGATGGATTTGAGCGGTACAATTGGGACGCTCCTATATTGGTCAGTTCGCACGATCCAAAACGCGTATATGTCGCATCACATCGACTCTGGAGATCAGATAATAGGGGAGACTCTTGGGATACATTGTCGCCTGATCTGACTAGAAATGAAGAGCGACTTTCGCTTCCTATCTTGGGCAAGCAGCAGAGCTATACCAATCCTTGGGACCTGTATGCGATGAGCACGTACAATACAATCACGAGCATAAGTGAAAGCCCCAAAAATGAAAACCTACTGTACATAGGTACGGATGACGGGCTAATTCAAGTATCTGAAGATGGCGGTAAAAACTGGAAAGTGACAGATGTGAAAGCACTCCCTGGTGCTCCTAAGCGAGCGTATGTGAATGACATAAAAGCAGATCTGCATGACGAAAATACAGTGTATGTAGCTTTAGATAATCACAAAACAGGAGACTATGCTTCGTATTTATACGTGAGTAAAAACAAAGGAAAGTCGTGGAAGTCAATATCTAGTAATCTGCCTAAGAATCATTATGTATGGCGAATAGTGCAAGATCATGTAAAGCCAGAATTACTCTTCATAGGTACAGAGTTTGGGCTTTTCTTTAGTCCAAATGCCGGGGAAACATGGAAGCAACTGAAAAGTGGATTGCCGACGATATCATTCAGAGATTTAGCAATTCAGAAGCGTGAAAATGATTTGGTAGCAGCTAGTTTTGGTAGAAGTTTCTATATCCTAGATGATTACAGTTTTCTTCGAGAGGTAGATCAAGATTTACTGGAAGAAGAAGCCAAACTATTTCCGCTGCGAGCAGCAGATCTATTTCTGCCAAAGGCAGACGGAAGGCAAGAAAGCGGCTCACTCGGAGGGCAGCACTTTGTAGGAAAGAACCCTGAATACGGAGCAGTATTTACGTATTACCTCAAAGAAACACAGGAAACGAAAGCGGCTATTCGCAGTAAAGAGGAAAAGAAACTGACTAAAAATGAAAGAGATATTCCATTCGTAGGGTGGGAAGAGCTGGAAGCAGAGCAAAATGAGAATAAAGAGGAGCACTGGCTTGTGATAAAAGACAGTAGGAATAAAGTAGTCCGAAGTTTTAAGGTAGCATCAGGTAAGGGGTTTCACAGAGAAGCATGGAATCTCAGGTACTCCTCGGCCTATGCCATAGGAGAAAATGAGAAAGATAACGGGAATAAATCAGACGGATTTTTAGCTCCAGCGGGGACGTACTCTGCTACGCTGTACAGGCGAATAAATGGTAAAGCTACACAGCTAGATAAGCCAGTTGTTTTTCAGGTAGAATCGCTGTATAAGAGCACGCTGGCAGGAAAGTCTGAGGCGGAGAAAGATGCCTTTGAGAAAGAGTATATAGCTACTGTAGACCAGCGAGGAGACCTAATGACAATCTATCGAGAGCAGAAGCGTAAAGTAGAAACACTACGCGTAGCAGCACAGCGCTTGCCTGCGTCTTTTGGTGTGGTGGATGCAGAGCTCTTGAAGCTACAAGAAGCTATACGGGCAATGGATAAGATGCTCTACGGAAATACAGCTAAAGCTGCGATAGGGGAAAAAGATATGCCGACACTCAATGACCGTATATGGGCAGCAGCAGGGGCACTTTACGGGAGTACGTATGGACCTACAGGCACTGCCAAGGCTAGTCTAGCGATAGCTAAAAGTATGCTACGTGATATCGAGCAGCAAGTTACTCACCTGGATACTCAGATTAACGATACGTATCAAAAACTTAGAAAACTGGGAGCTCCTGAGATTAGGGGAATGGAGTAAGCGAAATTGCTTAAGTGTTCCGTCTAGTCTTGTATAGTTTTTACGCGGTAATCCTTACTTTCGTACGCAGTAATGAACGCAGATATAGCCATAGTAGGAGGAGGTATAGTAGGACTAGCTACAGCGTACCATCTTAGTCAGAAGTATAGCGATAAGAAAATAGTAGTTCTCGAGAAGGAAGCAGAACTTGCTTTTCATCAGACGGGGAATAATAGCGGAGTGATACACTCTGGATTATATTATAAGCCAGGAAGTCTGAAGGCTAAAAACTGCATAGACGGGTACAACATGCTCTTGGATTTTTGCAATGAGCATGAAATACACTACGAGCTATGTGGCAAAGTAGTAGTAGCCTCAGATGAGAGTGAAATTCCTGCACTTCGTACATTGTTTGATAGAGGGAGAGAGAATGGACTGGAAGGTTTGGAAATGTTAGACAAGGCCAGACTGAAAGAGATAGAGCCCCATCTAGCAGGTGTGCAGGGCATACGCGTACCACAGACGGGTATAATTAATTACAAAAATGTATGTGCTAAGCTAGCCGAAAAAATTACTGCCGCTGGTGGGGAGATACGTCTCAATACGCTAGTAAAATCTATAGAGGAAACGGCAGACGGAGTACAGATAGTGACGAATAAGAGTTTCGTAGAGTGCAAGATGATGATCAACTGTGCAGGGCTGTATAGTGATGAAGTAGCCAAGATGCATTTGGGAGATATAGATACTAAGATTATCCCGTTCAGAGGAGAGTACTTTGAACTGACTACAGAGGCTGAGCATCTGGTAAAACACTTGATTTATCCAGTTCCAGACCCTGCTTTCCCATTTCTTGGGGTACACTTTACACGCATGGCTGATGGAGGGATAGAGGCTGGACCAAATGCTGTGTTTGCATTCAAAAAAGAAGGGTACAAGCGTACAGATTTTGACTTTAAAGAGTTCTTTGGCAGTCTACTTTGGCCAGGCTTTCAGAAAGTGATGTTTAAGTACTGGAAAACTGGACTAGGAGAGATATACCGCTCATTTAGCAAAAAGCAATTTACGAAAGCACTCCAAAAACTTATCCCAGAGATACGAGAAGAACACTTAGTGGCTGCGCCAGCAGGTGTGCGAGCACAGGCCTGCGATAAGACAGGTGGATTACTCGATGATTTTAAACTAGTGACGGAGAAGCGTGCGATTCACGTGATCAATGCGCCTAGTCCAGCGGCTACTTCCAGTCTGAGTATTGGCAAGACGATAGCTGATATGGTGGAACTATAGCCTATGAGAATAATCACACTTTGTTTAGCAATAATAGTGGCACTAGTAAGCCACGGGCAGTCTTGGACCGAAGAGGTTCCTGCAGATAGTACTATACCTATCCAGCGAATCAGTGATTTGGATAGTTTTAAAAATTTTAATGCTATACCATACGATACAAGCATAAGATGCATTGTGGTATATACGTTTAGGGGCTGTAAACCATGTGCGGTTCTTGCTAAAGGGCTTACTGAGAAAATTGAAGAGGGCAGCATGGCGGCAAATCATATTATCTATGTGAATAGTCAAGTAATGAATCCGGAAGCATTACGACAGTATTTAGAGTCTAGCAATTGCGTGTCGCCGTACTATGTCACAGAGAAATACACGGACAGTTTGATTGAGTCTTATCCTTCGGTGGATGCTTTTGATGGGAATAGTGAGAAGGTCTGGAGTAAAACAGGCTATTCTCCTAGCCTTGTTAGAAAAATTGTAAAACACCTAAACCAGTAAATAGGTGAAATAAATCCCTATAGCCACAACCATTACTACCTTCATAAACGTACCTGCGATAAAACCAAGAAAAGAACCTTTGGCACTTTGCAGCGCAACTTGAGGAGTCTGTCCAGCTTGTTTTTCACCTATATAAGCACCTACGAAGGGCCCAGCGATGATTAATATGGCTCCAAGCCCAGAAGTCATAAAAGTAAGTATTACGGCTACTACCAGTCCTATTGTGCTCCCTCTAGACCCTGCTTTTGTTCCTCCAAATTTTTTAGTTCCCCAGATGGGCATGTAGTAATCTATAGCCGTGATGAATGCAGTGATAACGCCTAGTGTGATTAGCCAGATGAAGTCATTGGCTTCCATTACAGCTTTAGCTGCTGGGTGTAGTAAGAGTAATAATAAACCTCCGTAGGAGACGGGTGGTCCTGGTAGAGCGGGCAATATACTACCTGCAAAACCAACTATGATGAGCAGGATACCTGCTAGAATGATAGCTAATTCCATATCCACAATAGTACACTACCAACCCGTGGCAATACTATAGGAAACCGATAAAAAAGCTTTTTTTAGCTAAAGTGAGGGAAAAAGAAGGTAGATACGAAGTATACTGTAACTGTTAAGATAAACACTACCTGAAAAATAGATCCTCCAAGAAGTTGATCTCTGCTACTCGCATTTGAACCTTGTGCCAGCAATCTTTTTTCAGCAAGGAACGAAAGCACACCTACAACAGCTAGAAGAGCTGGGATGATAAAGAATACGCTTGCCATGTTTTGGAAAGCATGACCGTTAAATAAAGCAAGGAATAATGCTCCTAAAGAAAGGATTGCTCCAGGAAGTTTAGGTAATTGAGTGCCTCCTATTGCTGAAGCCAAAATTAAAATGCATAAAACGATTAATATATTTTCCATAAATGCTGTTGTTCTTTCTGCGTGCAAAAATCAGACATTCGTGCAACATAGCAAGTATCCAACTAAGTATTTTTTTGCTCCCCGATGTTTTAGAACAAATAAACTTCATTTGGAGAAGCGTAATCGTATGAAAATAAAGCATATAGAAGTCATTCTAAACGTAGTCTAAATTATCTTTATCGTTTTTATGGATACAAATAGTTATACTTCACCTATGATAAAAGTAATGTTTGTGTGCCTTGGAAATATCTGTCGCTCACCCCTAGCTGAGGCCGTTTTCGCCAAGAGAGTAAAGGATGCGGGATTGACAGATAAAATAGTTGTGGCTAGCTGTGGTACCGCGGCATACCATATCGGAGAAGCGCCCGATCCGCGCACTATCGCTGTAGCAGAGAAGCATCGTATACCCATTAACCATAAAGGTAAGCAATTAAAGTCGGAAGATTTTATAACGTATGATTATTTACTCGTTATGGATGACAGCAATGCGCAAAATGCCGAAAAAGTAAAACCAGAGAAAGCTTCCGCCCAAGTGTTTAAGATACGGGACTTTGATACTGAAGACGAAGGTAGTGATGTAGCAGACCCATGGTTTGGTGATGAAGATGGGTTCGAAGTATGTTATCAAACCGTAGAACGATGTACCGGAGAGTTTTTGCATTTCTTGGTCAAGAAGCACAATTTAACAGAAGCTTAACTTTGATAGATTACCTTTGAAGACTCATGAGAAAGATTACTATTTTCGCCTTAATCATAACGAGTGCAGTGTCTGCACAGTCTGTCACAGACACGCTTACATTTATGCATTACAACGTGCTAAACTATAGGAATTACTCTACTTTTTGTACGGTAAGTAATAATAGCCATTTACAAAAAGATGTATACATGAGTACCATAGTAGACTACCTGCTGCCGGATATAATTACGGTAAATGAGTTGGCTGGAGATGGTATATCACCTACTCGATTACTGGAAAATTCACTCAATAAAAATGGCCGTGATTTTTACAAACAATGCAATTATTCGGCAAATTCTAGCCTCTGTAATATGTTGTATTACAATAAAAATAAGCTAGCGCTCTATAAACAAGATAAAATAGACAGGACAGCCACGGGGCAGTTCATAGTAAGACAGATAGATGCATATACCTTGTATTACTTAGATAATTCAGCGCTGGAGGCAGGAGACACTACCTTTCTTACGGTATATGTCGCTCATTTTAAGGCAAGTTCAGGCTCATCTAATGTAGCTGAACGAGCTCAAGCTACAGAAGCAGTAATGAAATATCATGGAGACAATTACCAAGCGGATCACAACTACGTTATCTCTGGAGATTTCAATATGTATACGAGTAATGAACAAGGTTTCATTAACTTAACAGCAGACCCTAACAGAGCTATCCGATTTAAAGACCCTATCAATAAGCCCGGGTCTTGGAATAATAGTGGTGCTTTCGCATCTGTACATACACAGAGTACACGTGTCAGTGGGAGCTGCCACAGTGGAGGAGGATTAGATGATCGATTTGATTTTGTACTTTGTGGTCAGGAGTTATTGGACAATACGCGCGGATTAGCGTACATACCGGGTAGTTACAGAGCAGTGGGAAATGATGGAAACCATTTCAACAGTAGTATAAATACAGGTACGAATAGTGCTGTGCCGAGTGCAGTACTTACAGCACTTTACGAGATGAGTGATCACCTTCCTGTAGAGATAAAGATGGGGATAAACCGCACTATAGCGAGCGTATCAGAACAGCATATAGATAACTTCCTAGTAGTAAGTAATCCAGTAGGAAATCAACTGCATTGGCGAATGCAGGTGCCACAAGCGGGCAACTTAGTAGTGACGGATATTCAAGGCAAAGAGGTGCTAAGTTATGCATTGGAGGCGGCCTCCTCTTGGGTGATAAATGATGTATCTAACTGGACACAAGGGGCGTATTACCTTACGTTTACTGCTGGTAATGGTGAGGTACTTCGACGTAAAGTAGTGAAGTTATAGTCTACTCCCAACTACAGGAATCTCTTTTCTATTCATCCGGAGCACTATCGCACTGGTCACGAACACCACCACAGCCAAAAAGAACAAGTATCCGCCATCTCCTTGGACTTCTGTGCCCAGTTGACTAAGGTGAGCTATGATCGCACCGCTTATTATTCCAAGAGATAGTCCAGCACCAGCCCAAGCAGTTTTAGGTATAAGGAGCAGGATCGCAGCTATCAGCTCGGCGATACCACTTCCTATTCTGCCATGTGGTTCCAGACCTAATGTTTCAAAAATATAGACGCTCTCTGGTGTTCCACTATACTTAAAGTATAATGTCTGTACTAGAATGAGTGCAGGAATAATATGTAGAATAACAGGCATGTATTTTTTCATAATGGTATAAACGAGTGAGGTGTGGAATGCTTAGATGAAATAAGTGTCAATACAACCCAGGCCAAAAAGCATCTATCATGTGATGCACATCTGTTTTGTATTGATTTTTGATGATGGAGATAATGTCGTACCGCACATTGTTATGTAAATCTCGGTCTAGCATAAAGTCTTCTGCGCCCTGAGCGAGCATATTGATTTTACCAGTGCCCACACTTTCTTCTGGGTTACCGTATTTATCCGTTTCACGCGTTTTTACTTCTACGATGATCAGGAGGTCATCCTTCATGGCTATGATATCTATTTCTGCTCTGCCGCTGCGGTAATTGCGTGCGAGTATTTTATACTTTTCTTGAATAAGATGAGCGGTGGCTATCTCTTCACCTTCTTTGCCCAGTCGTTGTTTATGTTGAGACATTGGATGTAAGACTATGTATATTGTCAGTTCGAGTGTTCTTCGACCTTCGGAGAAGAATGTGCCGAGAGCAATTCCCTCACCGCCAGCCACGCCATCAATCCACTGCCCACTTTGAGTGCTTTTTCATCGATATCAAAAGTAGGAGTATGCAGCATAGATGTAATTCCACGCTCTTGGTTGCGTATTCCTAGCCTATAAAAGCAAGCAGGTATTTCTTGGGAGTAATAGGCGAAATCTTCTCCTGCTGGCCATATCTCTAAGTCTTCTACATTCTCTGCTCCGAGGTATTCCTCTGCCCAAGTGCGGGCATGGTTACTGAGTTCTTCGTCGTTTCGGAGAAACGGATACCCTTTTCTTACTTCGGCCTCACACTTGGCTCCGTGAGATTCTGCTATATCGTTACACATTTTCTCTATGAGTGTATGAGCGCGCATACGCCATTCTTCGTCATACGTGCGAAAAGTGCCTTCCATGGTAACTTCATTGGGTATGATGTTGGTAGCTCCATTGGCTATTACTTTGCCGATACTCAGTACGCTAGGGATGCTAGGATTGGCATGTCGACTTACTACTGTCTGCAGTTGTGTAATGATTTGTGCCGCTATGAGTACGGGGTCTATATTCTGATGTGGATGTGCTCCGTGACCACCTTTACCGAGTACTTTGATGTGTATTTCATCTGCACTGGCCATATATAAGCCAGAGCGAAAACCAACCTTGCCGGCGTCTATGAGCGGCATTACGTGTTGGCCAAGAATCTTTTCTACTTTAGGATTTTGGAGTACACCATTTTTTATCATGATGCTTGCTCCGCCAGGAAGTCGTTCTTCTCCCGGTTGAAAAATGCAGCGTATTGTTCCTTCAAACTCGTCTTTCAATTCATGTAAAATACGGACTGCACCTAGGAGACAAGTAGTATGCACATCGTGCCCGCAAGCGTGCATCTTACCATCGTTTTGCGATTTGTAGTCTACTTCATTTTGCTCCATGATAGGAAGAGCATCGATGTCTCCACGCAAGGCAATAATTTTACTGCCTGGATTCTTTCCTTGTATATCTATGTAGCCGCCAGTTTCTGTGATAGCGTGTAAGTTGTATCCATTTTCTTGCAGTTTTTGGGCGATGAATTTTGTGGTTTCGTATTCTTCAAAGCTCAATTCTGGATGACTGTGCAGGTGCCTACGCGTAGCTACCAAATCATCAAAATGCTGTTCGGCGAGTTGTTTTATCTTTTCAGATAGATTCATAGGTCAAAAGTAAATGATTTTTGTAGGAACACGTTACATGTAGGAACACTACTCTGAGGCGTGTTCCTACATGATAAATTCGTTTATTTGTAGTCACTTAATGATACCACAAGCCATCATAGACAAAATCTTTGACACGGCTCCCATAGAGGAGGTGGTAGGAGAGTACGTTTCACTGAAGCGTGCTGGGGCTAATTACAAAGGGCTTTGTCCCTTTCACGATGACAAGAATGCCAGTATGAGTGTATCCCCAAGCAAAGGAATTTTTAAGTGTTTCAGTTGTGGCCAAGGGGGCAATATTTTCCAGTTTATTATGGAGCACGAAGGTGTTTCATACCCTTTAGCGATCAAGCATCTAGCAGATAAGTACAATATTCCAATAGAAGAAGGGCAAATAGACGTAAACGAACTGAAGGAAGAAGCTCGAGTAAAAGAAGGAGTGTATGCCTGCTTGGAGTTTGCACGAAAACATTTCTACGAGCGATTAAATGAAAGCCAAGATGGCAAGGTGATTTACAAGCCTTATTTAAATGAACGTGGCATTAATCAGCAGACTATAGATAAATTCAGCATAGGCTTAAGTGGCACGCATAAGTCACACCTGCTCGATGAAGGTCTAAAAAATGGATATGGAGCGCAGCAGTTATTCGATGCGGGGCTAGTAAAAAAGATAAGTGACGATGGTGGAGTCATAGAAAGTAACCTCCGTGACACCTTTATAGAGCGTATTGTCTTCCCTATTTTCAATGTAAGCGGCAAGGTGCTAGGCTTCGGTGGTAGGATAATAAAGAAAGACACAAAGGCTCCTAAGTACCTAAACAGTCCTGAGACGGTAGTGTATGAAAAACGTAAGGAACTCTATGGTCTAAGCGTAGCCAAGAATGATATCCGCATAAAAGACCAAGTATTTCTAGTAGAGGGATATATGGATGTGGTAAGTCTAAACCAGAGCGGAGTAGAGAATGTAGTAGCTGCTAGTGGTACAGCGTTTACCGAGGAGCAAGCACGATTGATAAAACGATTTTCGCATAACATTACCATGCTTTTTGATGGAGATGTGGCGGGTGTAAATGCGAGTCTAAAACATATCAGTACGCTTTTAGCAGCAGATCTAAACGTGCGTGTAGCATTATTCCCCGCTGATGAAGATCCAGATAGTTTCATACAGAAAAGAGGTACGGCAGAGTTTCAGGGATACGTAGCCGAAAAGGCTCAAAATTTCATAGAGCTCATCGCCGAAATAAAACTGGGTGATAATAAGCACGACCCCATAAAAAAAGCAGAAGCAGCTCGATCCGTAGCAGAGAACATAGCAGCTTTACCAGATCCACTTAAAAGAGCTGCATTTATCAATGAAGCCGCAGCACTTTTTGAGATACCAGAGCGTATTCTTGTGGATGAGGTCAATAAATTCAAACTGGATAACCGCAGGCAGAAGGATAGAGAGGTACGTAGAGAAGCGCGTGTAGAAGAACAGCATAGGAATGACGGACCTCCGCCAGACTTTGACTATGTGCCAGATTACGGGGAGATGCATACTCCGCCAGCATTATTAGAGGATAAGAAGAATTACCAAGAGGAAGAGCTGCTTAAAACGCTTATTCTCTATGCAGACAAGGAGTTTGATGAAGAACAAACGGTAGCTCAGTTCATATTCAAAGAACTAGAGGAAGATGAAATTTGGCCAGTGTCTGAAGACTTGGCCCCAATATTTAAAGAGGCTCATGCTTATTTGGAGGAGCACAAAGTGCTCAATGAGCTGTATTTTATCCGAAATGCCACTACGAGTAAGGTGGCGGCAGAGGTGCTTTCTATGCGTTACACGATCAGCCCGGGTTGGTTCGATAATTTTGAGAAAGTAGTAAAGACAGACGAGGATGGCTACAAGCATCAGGTAGTGCAAAACTTAAACTATGTGAAACTAAAGCACATAGAAATATTGATGTTAGAAAATCAAGAAAGCTTAAAGGAAGCAGAGACGGAAGAGGATATAAAAATTAGCCTTGAAGTACAGGCCAACCTCCAAGAGTTTAGAAAAAAGATAACCGATCAACTAGGAAACGTAATACGATAACATGGTAAACGAGTGGGCTTTTCACATTATTAGAAACGTACTAAGACTCCCTGTAGGAGCTATGATACGTAAGGTGCACTTCGATGGCACAGAGCATTTTAAGGAAGGTGTTCCAGTACTGATAGCGAGTACTCATCCAAATTCCTTTTTTGACGGAGTAGTCTTTGAGCATATGAGTCGTAGACGAGTGTATACGCTGGCTAGAGGTGATGCATTCGCTAAACCTTTTGCTAATTATATGCTCAGGAGTATGCGCATTCTGCCCATTTTTAGAGCACGAGATGCAGACCCCAAAACAGCTAGAAGTGGCAACGCTAGAACCATGGATGAGCTGTTTGAACGTTTTAAACTAAAACACGGAATACTTATCTTTACAGAAGGTGTTGCTTACCCAGAAAAATCGCTACTTCCGTTGAAAAATGGGACGGGTTCTATCGCCGCAGAAATGGCTAAACGAAGTAATCATGAGATGGATCTTTACGTGGTCCCTACCGCATTAAACTATACGAGCTTTTGGCCAAATATGTTTAAGACTATTCATGTGACCTATCACAAACCGATACGCGTAAAAGATTATCGGGAGATGATCGAAAACAATGAGCGTGACTTTATCAAAATGGTTACGGCTAAGGTGCAAGATGCGTTTGATGAGTCATTCGTAGTGACCAAAGGAGAGTTTACAGAAGAAAAGGAATTTGTACATGACCTTATGGTAAATGAGAATTATGAATCTATACCGTTCAAAATAAACAACCGTTGGAAACTATCTATTGCTAAGGCGAATGCAATGAATAGTGATTTGGCAGAGAAAGTAAGGAAGTATATGTCTAGCTTAAATCAGGCTAAGGTGCTGGATTCAAACGTAGGGAATAGAGGTTTTGACTACCTATCTGCGTTGATTGCCTTGATTACCTTCGGAATTAGTTTCCCAATTTTCCTGGTCTGGTCACTTTTGTTTAAACTAAATGATCGTTTTGTGAAGCGTAAATTTAAAAATATTGTGTTTCGCGATGCGGTAAAAGTAGGAATAGGTTCAGGACATGCTACGCTCCTAATTCTAGGGCTTGTTATACTTACAGCGGTGTTTTTACCCCATCATTGGTGGGTCTGGACTCTGATTCCGGTAGCCCTTTACGGAGCCATTTGCTGGTTTAGAGTCGTAGAGGCATTACCTCACCTTTGGAAAGAGCTAAAGTGGAGAGGGATGGATGATAAGGAGCAGGATAGTCTACGCAGCATGAGACAAGAAATAGTCTCAGCGCTACAGTGATAGTCGATAACAAAAAAAAAGGAGGCTCTTGGCCTTTTTTTTTGCTATGAATACCTCTATTTAATGCGAAACCACTATTTTTTGAACGCTACGTCCTTCTTTAGTTAGAATTTCTACGAAGTAGGTTCCGTTAGGAAGTGATGCTACGTTCAGAGTGTTAGAAGTGCTAGATAATACCTGCTGTCCAGCAGTGTTATACATGGATACACTAGTTACTATTCCATCTACTGTTAGCTTATTTGCCGCAGGATTAGGGTATAATGTAATCTTGGGTGTGGATGCCTTTACTTTAGCCGAAGAAGCTACTAAGTTAGACTTTAGGTCTGCAGTCCATATTCCTCTACCGTGCGTGTAGATAAATAATTTTCGGTCACGGTGTCTTAATCTTATTTGGTCAATGGGTACATTTGGAAAGCGACTCTCCTTTTGCCAGCTTTGACCAGCGTTTAGTGAAGTATATAACCCATAGTCGGTTCCTATAAGTATATGGTCACTCATTTCTGGATCTATTTCTATCCAATTTACGGGCACACTTTCTGGCAAATTAGCACTTATGTCATCATATTGCACAGAGTCAGTGTTCGCATATCTCAGTCTCCATATTCGGCTATCAGGGTCTATATTGGTGAAACCGCAGTAGATGGTAGCTTCGTCATTTGGATCTACTTCTATACACCCTATGGTACCTCCTAAAAAGCTTCTATTGCTGGGTATATTGCCTGCATCCCAAATCGCAACTTCCTCACCACTAGTAGCAGTAGCCGCGTTGTTTACATAGTACAATCTTGATGCAGTACCACCTATGTAAGCGATGGGGTTCGTACTGTTGCTTAAACCTACCGAAAAAGATTCTCCGGGAATATCGTTGGTTAGCGCTATCCAAGTATTTCCTTGATCTAAGGAGCGATAGATTTCTCTACGCGTAGGCACATAAATCTGATCTCCATCTAGATTATTGATTTCAAATGGATTGATGAACCATACGCCAGCGTCACCTTCAACTTGATTTCTAATAAAAGAGCTAATGGTTCTATTCCCAGAAGGAGTTTGGCGTCGCATATTTAGAAACTGAGAGGATACGTAGCGTACGTCATCATCCTGCTGGTGTACGGAGCAGAAAGCACCATCTCCGCCATTTATTCGACTAAATGTTTGATTGTTATTTACTGTAAGTCTCGTACCATTGTCTTGTGTTCCCCCTATAATGTTGTCATCATCTGGATAGAAATGACCCGCATAAAATTGAGTGATGTTTAGACCATTATTAAGATCTATAAATTGCCCCATGTTGTTTTTGTTAAATCGGCTTACTCCTGCATCGTTTCCTACCAGGAAGTCATTGTCATTTATCCACGTAATTTCATGGTAGTCCGCATGAGGATCGGCCATACTACTCCAAGATTGACCGCTATTGCTAGAGTAAGTTGGATCAACACATGTACTCATTACAAAGTTGGTATCTGTAGGAGCAGTAGATAGCTTAAAACAGTACCAAGCCTGTGCATAACTTACATTACTTGGAGGGTCAGCTAGTTTATTCCAAGTCAGTCCTCCGTTAGAAGTTTTATATAGTGCACTGATATCAAAACCGTTCGGAGAAGCAAGCTGGGCATACATCACCTCGGGGAAATCTCTCACATAGTCAAAGGATATCCTGCTGTAGCCAGATGCAGGCCAGCCAATTCCGTTTAAGCGGGTAGTCTCTAATGTCTCTTCGTTTATTTTGACTATTCCAAAAGCATTTACTGCTATAAAAATATAGCCATCATCACGCACTTCTATTTCGTGTATGCGTGTGCTGGTGCTGTAGATTCGAGTAAATGTCTGTGCCGCGTCTGTACTTCTCCATAGACCGCCGGAGTGAGTAGCCACGTAGATAGTGCTGTCATAGACTAAAGAGTGTTCCACGTCCCATATCCCAGTAAGTGGATCTGTCATAGTATGCTCTAGGTGTTGGAAGGATGCAGCTCCATCCTCAGACTTAAATAACCCCAACCCTCCGAGGTCAGCCGAGTTGCCAAAAGCCTCTCCAGTGCCATAGTAGAATAGGTCGTGATTAAAGGGGCTTTGTGTAATACTAGTAGCAGACAATGTTGGGGCGTAGTCATCTACTATACTCCATTGACTCCCTGCATTTTCACTTACCCATATGCCTCCGGATACCCCTGCACAAATAAATCTGTTCGAGTTACTGTAATCTACGAGTATTGTTCTGGTGCGACCTCCCACGTTGAATGGTCCTACCTCTTTTATATTTTCTAAGTTATCCTCGGCTTTTTTATACAAGAACTTATTCTCTTGATCTGCCTTGTACCATTTCATTGCTAGGCCGGAGGGGATGTTTCCGTTTTCATCTCCTTTTAGCTCCCTGTAGTGGTCTACCCATCCAGGATGCTGGCTACTATCTGGCTCTGGTGTCGTATCTTTCTCGCTAAACTGCCATACAGCAGCTGATCCTATAAGTAGCAGTGCTACCCCTAAACCTAACTTTTTTTTCATCTTACCTATCAGTAACGTTTTAATCCTTCTTTCTGTTCAGTCCCATACTCTTAAGCATCCAACGTGGAAGAGGCTTTAGCGCATCTCTTTTGGTTAAATCCAAGTACCAGCCGACCTTTTTTAGAATAGGAATTTTATGAGTCTCTACAAATTCTATGAGCGTCCCGTCTGGATCTTCTATATAACTGAAGTGTCCTGCAGCTTCTCCCATATCAAAAGAGTTGGCACTGTCCACCGTAAATGGATGCCCAGCAGACTCACACTCTTCTTGCAATGCTTTCATTCCTATCACATCAAAACAAAGGTGGATAAATCCAAGGTCTCCCCAGTATCTACCTTCGTAAATATTCTGTCCTTTTTCATCCAGATTTTGTACGAGTTCTATTTGTGTTTGGCCTAACAATGGGCTGAATCCTCCTTTACGCGGTTTGCTGTGGGAGAGTATTGCTCGCTTAAAATTACTCTTTCCACTTTTTAAGGAGTGAAGATCTGAAAACTGACCTTCTCCTTGCCACTCTATTTTGTCATATCCCAATATAGAACTGTAGAAAGCGATGGATTTCTCCATATCTGAAACCCCAATTATTGCGCCATATACACCACCTGTAGTATCGCCTCTATCTTGGAACCAATCGTCTGACTCTATGATCTGAAATTGATTTCCATAGGGATCTTTTACAAAGAAATGTTGTAGCCCATTGGGTGTAGTTTCTACTTGTTTAGATACCAGATACGTCTTATCAAAATCTGCAAATGCTTCTTTTACATTTGGACTCTTTATCTTGCAGATGTTGATACCTAGGTCTCCCAGTTTAGGCTCAAAACTAGCTGCTACAGGAGTACGACTGGTATATTGCCATATCTCAAAACCACCACCGCCTTGCATATTCATAGCGAGGATAGCATGTCTATCATGTGGTTTGCCTCCGGTATAGGGTAGCATTAGTGCTGCAGTAGCCGCTTCTTCAAACACCGGCACATCCATACTTAAATTTTTACGATACCACGTCCAAGCCTCGTGGACGTTAGGGATGCCTATCCCCATTTGCTGTATTCCGCTTATTTCTTTTTTCAAGGGTTGCGAAGATACTTGAAGGAGGTTTGGTGGGCAAATTGAATTTTATTTCGGACTTACCCTCTTAGCAATAAACCGAAATAGCCAAGGAGTGTAACGTTTGAAGTAGATCATCAAAATCTCTCCACCACCTACGTATATTTCTGATTTGTTACGCGCTATGCCACGTTTGATTTTAGCTGCACATACAGTTACATCTACCCCTTTTTCTAGTCCTGGGTCCATCTCAGCTTGCGGAGATCCGTCTCCTTTTAGGGCATTTTTACTGATGTCTGTCTTTATCCTGCCTGGGCAAACTACGGTGGTATGGATATCCGTGTCTTTTAGCTCTAGACCTAAGGATTCATAAAAACCGTGTAATGCATGCTTACTCGCTGAATAGTATGAACGCAGCGGGAAACCGAACTTGCCTGCGGCACTGCTCATCCCTACGATGTTCCCTTTACCTGCTTTTACCATGAGTGGAAGTACCGCTTTAGTAAGGTGGATACTGCCAAAGAAGTTTACCTCCATGAGTTGACGACCTACCTCATTGGATGTTTCGGTGACCAAGGCACGCTGACTTACGCCGGCATTATTTATAAGAATATCTACGCTACCGTATTTAGCTGCTACTTCTGCTACTGCAGTGGTTATGGCTTGTTCTTCTGAGACGTCAAGTGGCAGTACATAGGAGCTTGAGAGTAAGCTTGCAACTTCGTCTAGTTGTGCTTTTTTGCGACCCGAGAGTATAATGGGATTTCCATTTTCATTATAGGCTAACGCCAACGCCTTGCCTATGCCGCTTCCTGCTCCTGTTATCCAGATTGTTTTACTCATTACGTCGTATGCAAGATTAGGTAATTCTCGAAAAATTCGTAATCTAACGTTAAGGTTACGGTATAATCTTCCTTAAAAATATGGCCAGTAAGCCTCCCTTTTTCTGCTAGTTTTTGGTAGTCTAGTCTCATATTTTGTTTAAAGTCAAGAGCCTTAAGTCCATAGTGCTTGTACATCGCTTCTTTGGCACACCATACGGCAAAAAGTCCTGGTAAACCTTCTGCCAAGAAAGGCTCTTCGTCTTCACGCATAAACTTAGACTGGATTCTTCGCACACGTTCTGTGATTTCCTCCATGTCTATACCACACTCACGTTTTTCTGTTTGGATAAATCCGGCATATTCTCCGGCGTGTGTTATACTTATTTTGTGGTCCTCACTATCAAAGTACGGTTTGCCATATTCGTCTTTTTCTAGCGGTGCAAAATCTGGGCTTACTTGATGTGCAAGGACTCGAGCGGCAAGGTTGTGTCTGCTTACTTTAGTCAGGTCCAGTTTGTCCAGCCATGCTTGTGGTAGCATTTCTTGCAGTTCTTCTTTGGTCTCAGTGATGTGCCAGAGTGCAACTATTCCGTTCTTTATATGTTTCTTCGTATGTAATGGCACGTAGACCAGATATTCAGATTACAAAAGTAGCACAATTCGCAGGGCACAAGGACTCTATTTACGATTTTGTGTTAGATGCAGAGACGCGCACTATCTATTCTGCTTGTGCAGGAGGTTTTGTGGTAAAGTGGGATATAGATAACCCCGAAGAAGGGACTATGATACTTCAAAGTGGCGAAGCTTTTTATAGTATAGCTAAGGTAGGTAATACGCTAAAAGTAGGCAGTAGGAGTGGGGTGATTTATACCGTAGACTTGGCCACTAATAGTTTGGTGGAGTCCACTCAGCTGCATCAGGGAGGAGTGTTTTTTATAGGTGGAAAATACAGTGGCGGTGAAGACGGAGTCTTACTCAGACCTAAAACCATAGCAGATAGCGTTGGCGGTCACTTCGGTAAAAACACAATGTTGCTAGCTCCTGACAGCTTAAGATGTGCTGTGGAGTCAGAAGACTCACTTTTTGTAGGAGCGTCAGACAATATCATATATGAGTTAGATAAATCGACGTATGAGGTAAAACAAAAGTTAATGGGGCACACCAATTCAGTATTTGCCTTAGCATTGATAGACGAGAATACACTAGTGAGTACGGGGCGAGATGCGATGATACGAGCGTGGGATCTCACTATCGGGAAGGAAGTGCACAGTGTTCCTGCACATGAGTATCAGGCGAAGAGTCTGAGCTATAACGGCCATATACTGCTGAGTAGTAGCATGGATAAGTCAATAAAGCTCTGGAGTAAAGAGTTAGAACTACTCAAGGTAATAGACCTAGATCGGTACGATGGGCACACCAATTGTATCAACAAAGTAGAATGGCTAGACGAAAATATGTTTGTAAGTTGTAGTGATGACCGTAGTCTGTATCTTTGGAAAGTAGAATTTATGTTCTAAAATTGACCCAATCAAAAACCAATGATACTTAGCGATACACGAATCTTAGAAGAAATAGAAAAAGGAACCATCCTCATAGAGCCTTTTAATAGAGATGATCTTGGTACCAATAGCTATGACGTACACTTGGGTAAGCATCTTGCTTGCTATACGGATAGAGTACTTGATGCTCAGAAACACAATAAAATTGAGCATTTTGAGATTCCTATCGACGGTTTCGAGCTGCAGCCAGGGGTATTGTATCTAGGTGTTACCGAGGAGTATACGGAGACGCACGCACACATCCCTTTTTTAGAAGGGAAAAGTAGTACTGGTCGTTTGGGTATAGACATACACGCTACTGCAGGTAAGGGTGATGTAGGCTTTTGTAATACGTGGACACTAGAGATAAGTGTAACTCAGCCGGTGAGAGTCTACAAAGGAATGCCGATAGGTCAATTGATTTACTTCGTAGTAGAGGGAGACGTAGAGGTAATGTACAACAAGAAGAAAAACGCGAAATATAACAAGCGTACCATCAAGCCAGTAGAGAGCATGATGTGGAAGAATAAGTTTTAGGGCTTTGCCTTGAATCCAATCCTTTCAAGGTGCTCAATAATCCTAGTAGTATATTCTTTTTAAAACGAATAGCCCAGACTAGTTCCAAACCAAATTTCTCCTGTGCTCCCGACTGACCTGCCACTTAAGTGAGATCTAACCGAAAAAGTTATTCCTTTCTTTGAAAAGTCTTGAACTCGATACCCTACAGTGAAAAAAGGATTGATCCTATTGTCTGTAGGAATGAAGTCTGATGTTCTATAGTATTGAATGAGGGCTAGTCCTAATCCTGTTTCTACGTGATGTTTTTTCTTACCAAAAATTATATTTCCCTCGGTAAACCAAGCAGGGGATTCGTCAAAGTCATAGGCAGGTGTATATCCTACACTTTGGGCTATTTTAAATCCCGGCTTATTAACCAATATGCGGTCATACTTTACGGAAAGAGAAATACCTCCAGTTCCAAAAACCTGAATTACTGCTGCGTTTAAAGATGTCTTTGTAGAATCTTGAGCAAAAATAGATGTACTGAGAAGAAGGAATAAAAGGCTAAACGAAATTTTCATTTAACGAAGTTAGATGAAAAATATTAACTCACCAATGTTCCTACCTGATTGCCTTTTACTACCCTCAGAAGGTTCCCTTCTTTATTCATATCAAAGACAATGATAGGTAGTTTATTTTCTTGACAAAGCGTGAATGCCGTCATATCCATTACCTTTAGATTACGCTGTATTGCTTCTGTAAAGCTTATTTCGTCGTATTTGGTAGCACTGCTATCTTTCTCTGGGTCAGCAGTGTAGATGCCGTCTACGCGTGTCCCTTTTAGGATTACATCGGCTTCCATTTCTACTGCGCGCAGACTCGCTGCGGTATCGGTAGTAAAGTAGGGGTTTCCTGTTCCTGCACCGAAGATGACTACTCTACCTTTTTCCAGGTGTCTTATCGCTTTTCTTCGGATGAATGGTTCAGCAATTTGTTCCATTTTGATAGCACTCGTTAGTCGTGTGAAAACACCTTCGTTTTCAAGTGCACCTTGCAGGGCCATTGCATTGATAACCGTAGCGAGCATTCCCATATAGTCTGCATTTGCTCGGTCTTTCATGCCGCCTTCTACGCCACTTACACCTCTGAAAATGTTTCCTCCACCTATTACGATGGCGACCTCTATTCCTGAATCTACTACAGATTTGATTTCTCTAGCGTACATAGCAAGTATGCTACTGTCTATGCCAAATTCCTTGTCTCCAAGCAGAGCTTCGCCACTAAGTTTAAGTAAAATTCTTTTGTAAGTCATTGGTAATGTGGTGTTTTGAACGAATGGAGTGCCTTCTTGTTGTTTAGAAATGTCTGCAGGTATTTGATGGCTACTCATTCAAAGGTCAAAAATAGGCTATTGTTATTAGACGACGAAAATAGTTTGTCGTATTGAGTATAAAATGAGTGTTCTTCTTGTGTGTTTAGTTAATAGCACTACTTTTGGGATGATTATTTAAAATTTTTAGACGAAAAAAATATGAAAAAGAAAATTATGAAAGTTGTTCTTGGTCTTTTTGTCCTAGTAGCTTTCTCAGCTTGCAAAAAGGACTATACCTGTACGTGTGTAACCACTTTTGAGGGTGAAGTAACGACCTCTACCACTACGATCAAAGCTAAGAAAGCGGATGCTGAAGATGCCTGCGACTTATTGGACGCAAAAATCATGGTAGATGGTTCAGAGCGCGAAACGAAGTGCGCAGTTGACTAAGACAGCATTGAACAATAGTTTAAAGGCATTGATTTATCAATGCCTTTTTTGCGTCGATGGGAATTAAGATATGATGGTTCTAAGAAGTACACTCGGATTAGTATTTATCGCCAGCGCAGTGCTGAAGCTTATAAGTATAGACGAGTTCGAACTATTCTTATTTAAGTGGTCACAGCTGGGGTGGGATGTAAGTACGTTTATAAGCAGACTAATAGTGGTATGGGAGTTTTTTCTAGGGGCAGCGTTAGTGCTGGGAATTAGAAGTAGACTGAGTGCTAAGCTTTCTGTAGTTACATTGATTGGATTTACGCTGTTATTGGGGGCGCTTGTAGTACTCGGAGAAAATGAGAACTGTCAGTGCTTTGGCAAGTATGTAGATTTAGATCCAAAGGAATCTATAGTGAAGAACGTGTTCCTGTTGATTGGCTTTGGAGTACTCTTGAGATATTATAAGACCAGTTCTAATAGCTTTAGGCTATGGTATTGGCCCTTATTAGTAGTATCTATAGTCACTGTGACTGTGGTCTCTCCTCCAGATTTTTTATTGAATAACAGGTATGACCCTACAGGAGTGAACATGGATATAGATGAAGTAGCATTGGATAAAGCTATCGTGTACCAAAAGACTGCAGTAGATTTCGATACGGCGTACAGAGGGAAGCAGATATGGATGTTTATCAGCCACTCCTGCAGTATGTGTAAGAAGTCTGCTATGAAGATGGCTGCAATACAGCTTAGAGAAGATCAGCCTCTGCCTGTGCGCATGTTCATTATGGGTACAGATACTACGAAGTATGATACCTTTATGCAGGAGACTAAAATTGATGAGTATCCTACGTATTTTATGGAAGCCCCTTCCTTCTTGGAGTATACGAAGCAGTTACCGACTATCTTTTCAGTAGAGGATAAAAAGGTGGTGAGCTCGTATGGCTACCGGACGTTTAATGAGCGTAGTGTTCTTGATTTTATCGAGTAAGCCTAAGTTTGTTCGGGGAATATCAGGTAGTATATATTCATATATAAAAATTGCCCTTCACAAACGTGAAGGGCATTTAAAAGTATTGTTAAAAAACAGGTACTATGCTCCTAATTGGAATCTAGTAAATGATTTTACGTTAAGATCTGCACTTACACTCTTCAAGTAAGCGGCAACAGTCATTGAGTTGTCTTTTACGTATGCTTGGTGCATGAGTGTGTTGTCTTTATAGAACCTTTGAAGTTTACCTTGTGCTATTTTATCTAGCATAGCTTCAGGCTTACCTTCTTGCTCAGCGATTTCTCTACCGATTTTTAGTTCTTTAGCTTTCACCTCTTCAGATACTGCATTTTCGTCCACAGCGATAGGGTTCATTGCTGCTATTTGCATAGCTAGTGATCTACCTGCTTCTAATGCAGTTTCGTCTGCTGAGTTTAGTGCTACTAGTACACCTATACGATTTGCACCGTGGTTATACGCAGCTACTCCCTCAGAATAAACAAGAGCATAATTAGATATTTCTATCTTTTCACCGATTACAGCTGTTTTATCTATACATACCTCACCTAGGGTTTTTCCATCCCAAGCAGTAGCAAGTAAAGCATCTTTGTCAGCTACTTTGTTTTCTAATGCGTAATCAGCGATGCTGTTTGCAAAAGTGACAAAGTCTTTATTGATAGCTACGAAATCAGTTTCGCAATTTACCTCTACTACTATACCGTAGGTGTTGTCAGCAGAAGCTTTTGCTATAGATAACCCTTCTGCGGCTTCTCTATCGGCTCTTTTAGCGGCTTTGGCAGCTCCTTTTTTTCTAAGGATGTCTACTGCTCCGTCTATATCTCCGTCAGATTCTTGCAAAGCTTTTTTGCAATCCATCATACCGGCACCTGTCATTTGTCTGAGCTTATTTACTACAGACGCTGTGATAGTTGTCATTATTCTATTAATTATAAAATGTGTTGTTGTATTAAATTAACTGTTAGAAAGCGATTAAGCCTCTTCTGTTTTAGCAGCAGCATCGGCAGTAGCTTTTGCTGCCTTCGCTTCTTCTGCTTTTAATTCAGCTTCGTCACTATCTTTCTTTGCTTGCTCTTTTTTCTGAGCTCTTTCTTGTAGACCTGCAGCTATTGCATCGGTTACTTCAGAGATAAGAATATTTAAAGACTTCGCAGAGTCATCGTTTCCTGGAATAGCGTAATCTACTTTCGTAGGATCAGAGTTAGTATCTACGATAGCAAAGATAGGTATGTTCAGCTTTTGAGCTTCTTTTACCGCAATGTGCTCACGCTTTACATCTACTACGAAAAGTGCTGCTGGTATTCTGTTTAACTCCTCAATACCACCAAGTACTCTTTGAAGCTTCTCTTGCTCACGAGTCTTCATCAAACGCTCCTTCTTGTTCATGTTATCGAAGGTTCCATCGGTTTTCATTTTTTCGATGGCTTGCATTTTCTTGATAGACTTACGCACTGTAGCAAAGTTAGTAAGCATACCCCCTAACCATCTCTGGCTTACGTAAGGCATATTTACTTTCTTAGCATTTTCTTCTAAGATATCTTTAGCTTGCTTTTTAGTAGCTACGAACATCACCTTACGGCCTGTGCGAGCTATGTTAGCGATTGCACTTTTAGCATCCTCTAACTTAGCAGAAGTTTTGTTAAGATCTATTATATGGATCCCGTTTTGCTCCATAAAGATATATGGTGCCATTTTAGGATTCCACTTACTAGTAAGGTGACCAAAGTGTACACCTGCTTCTAATAATTTTTCTGTACTTACTGCCATAATATTAACGCTTGCTAAATTGTGTTTTCTTTCTTGCTTTTGGTTGACCTGGTTTCTTACGCTCTACAGAACGAGAATCTCTAGTCATCAGACCTTGTGCTCTCAGGGCAGGTTTTAGATCAGCATCCATTTCTACCAATGCTCTTGCTATAGCAAGTTTGATAGCGTCTGCTTGACCAGTAGTACCACCACCGTCTACATTTACCTTTATGTCAAATTTACCTTCTAACTCACATACAGTAAGCGGTAAATTAACATAGTACCTTGACTCTGGAGAAGCAAAGTACTTTTCTAACGGTCTGTCATTCACCGTAATAGTACCTTTACCTTCACTCATGTATACACGAGCTACTGATGCTTTTCTTCTCCCAATTGTATTTATAACGTCCATATAATTATTAAATCTCTACTTTGGTTGGCTTTTGAGCCGCGTGTGGATGCTCACTACCTACATATACATTCATATTTGTAAATAATTTACGTCCTAATCTATTTTTAGGTAACATACCTCTTACACCTCGTTCTACAAGATCTTTTGGTTTTCTGATTAGCATTTCTTTTGCTAATGTTACTCTTCTACCGCCTGGATACCCACTGAAGTTTTGATACTCCTTGGTGTCCATTTTATTACCTGATAAGGTAACCTTTTCAGCGTTGATCACTATGACATTGTCACCACAATCCACGTGTGGAGTGTAGTTAGTCTTGTTTTTGCCTCTTAGTATTTTGGCAACTTCAGAACAAAAACGACCTAGCGTCTTTCCTTCAGCATCAACTATAACCCACTGTTTGTCAACAGTCTTGCTATTAGCTGATATGGTTTTGTATGATAATGTATCCACAATTAAACTTTTTTATTCTTAAAAATCGGGCTGCAAAAGTAGCACTTTGCTATATATATTCAAGCAAAAGCGAGAAAAAAAATAGATGTGGAAAAGGTGAATGGGAATTAGCCATTTATTACACGTGCTTTTGCCAGTATTCTACATCTACCCATTGCTCCATTTTATATCCCACCTTATCAAATCGTCCGATTTTTTTAAAACCGAGTTTTTCGTGCAATTTGATGCTTGCTTCGTTGGGGATGGTTATGCACGCGATTGCGTTTACTACCTCAAAAAGTGCGAGGGATGATAGAAGGGCATTATAAAGTCTTTGACCTAAACCTTTGCCTTCGTGATCAGGATGAATGTATATGGTAGTTTCGGCACTATGCTTATACGCAGTCTTAGCTTTCCATGCTGCAGCGTAAGCATAACCTAAAACGCTATCTCCAGTGTGCATTACGAGCACCGGGTAGTTTTTTTGGAGGGAAAGGATCTTGTCAGATAATTGAGATACGGTGTAAGGTTCTTCGTCAAAGGTGATAAGCGTATTTTTAATATAGTGGTTATATATATCCACTATCTGACTGAGGTCATCTTGCGTAGCTTCTCGTATATACGTGTTCTGCATCGGGTATTAGTTTTGTTATTCGCCAGTCAGTTCTCCCATCTGTATGGCTAATCCATCCAGTGCAGCAGATACAGGTAGTTGACACATGAGTCTACTTCCTTCCACGTCCAGTACAAAAGCTTCATCCAACATGGCTTCTTCGTCTTCACTCATTTCGGGTAATTTGTGATCGCTTTTTACGATGCAATTGCACGTAGCACACATAGCCATACCTCCGCAGGTAGCTTTTATAGGGAGCTCGTTTGCACGTATAGCTTCCATTACATTGAAGCCCATATCGGTAGGAGCTTGTATATCGTGAGTCTTACCTTCCAGGTCCGTCACGTGTATGGTTATCATATCTTCCACGGGTGCAAATTAAGTCTAAGAATAAGTTTAAGTCAAAGTTTATCTATACCTGACTAAGTTCTCTTTACTGATTTAGAATCAATAGGGGTAACTGCTTTTTTGAATAAATAGAGTCATTAATAATTACCGAAATGAAATCGTAGTCCGCACATATGCCACAACAGCCTCCATCGCCTTGAGGTGTTACGTTCCTATATTTTATACTGTGAATTATTAGGCTATCCTGATTAGGAATAATAACGTAGCCTGTGTCAACTCCTGCTTCCTCACCTCTAGTAGGATCTATGTTGAGGTCATCAGAGCTTATCGAGGGATAAGAAATTAGGCGTCTTTCAGTTTCTGGGCCTTTATACGTTATTGAGTCTAGTTGATTCTGAGAGAAACTATTCAGCCCGTCTGTTTTAAAAGTTAGTAAAGGCATTCCAAATACAACAGGACACGGAGCACAAACTACGTCATTGCACCCCAAAAAGCGACAAGATGAATTGGTGAATAATAGTACAGATAGAAAAATGTAAACGCTAAATTTCATAACTCAAAGATGCAACTTCTACCACCTACCTGCGGCCGCTACAGCACTCCTTACACTGCCATGTTTCAAGAGCAAATCTTTAGCCGTATACTCGTCTAGCCCCGTCTGCTCCATAATCATTCGTGTGCCACGGATTACTAGCTTTTTATTGCTGAGCTGCATATCTACCATACTATTGCCTTGCACATGGCCTAGTTTTATCATCAGACTGGTGCTAATCATGTTGAGTATCAGTTTTTGTGCAGTGCCACTTTTCATGCGGGTGCTACCCGTTACATATTCCGGCCCCACGACTACCTCTATTTTGTGGTCTGCTATATCGCCTATTTTACTTTCAGTATTGCACGCTATTGCCCCGCACGCAACGCCATTGACTTTGCACTGTTCTAATGCGCCTAGTACATATGGTGCTCCTCCACTGGCACTTATGCCTATTACAAAATCCCGTTTGCTAATGCTGTGCTCTTGCAAATCATACCATCCTTGAAGTGGATCGTCTTCGGCATTTTCCACCGCCACACGTATGGCAGGATCTCCTCCTGCTATTATGCCCACTACCAGTCCTTGAGGTACTCCGTATGTAGGAGGGCATTCGCTAGCATCTACTATTCCCAGTCTTCCGCTGGTGCCGCTACCTAGATAAAATAGTCTGCCTCCATTGAGCATTTTTACATAAGCCGCATCTATAAGAGCTTGTATACTATCCAGTTCTTTTTCTATGGCGAGTGGAACCGTCTTATCTTCTTGGTTCATCCCTTGCAGGAGTTCTAAAGTAGATTTTTGTTCTAGGTCGTCGTGGTTTGATGATGATTCTGTGGTGAGCATGGTGTTATTATAAAACGAAGTCTAGGTGATTATTGCTGTTTACTGTAGTCGTGTTTTTTACGTCATAAGCCTTTGTAAATGACGCTGGAAATTTAGGCTTCTTGTTTGGATTGTACTTGAATTCGAATGCCTCTATTTTGGCATTGTACTCTTCTATGTAATCTATTTCTTGCTGTGCGTGTGTTCGCCAGAAGTATGTATTGCAATCATAACTGTGATTTTGGTTCCTTTTTTGTCGCTCACTTACCAGGTAGTTTTCCCACAGGGCTCCTATGTCATTTCTGTATTCTATGGATTGAAACTGACGTATAACAGCATTCCGTATCCCATTGTCAAAGAAGTAGAATTTCTTACTTTTTTTTATTTCATTCCTCAGGTTTCGGCTGAGAGAACGTAGTTCAAATATGATAAAGGCTTTCTTGAGCAAATCGAGATATCGCTCCGTAGTGTGAAAATCTATACTGGCTTGTTGTGAGAGTTCGCTGATAGATACTTCACTACCTACCTGAAATGCTAAAGACTGTACCAGTTTCTCGAGGGCAGCAGGTTTTTTTATATTATCTAGAGACAGGATATCTTTGTATAATAGGCTGTTGGTTATCACTGTGAGCAGCTCTTCTTCACTTCCGGGTGAGGTCACTATCTCTGGATAGTAGCCGTAGATGAGTCTATGAGATAGCAGGCGTTGCTCTTCTCGCTGAGAAGTATCGCTTATTAATTCGGATGTGCTCATAGGATATACTTGATACTCCCACTTCCTGCCAGTGAGTGGTTCATTTATCTCGTTAGCTAATTCAAAAGAAGAAGAACCTGTGGCTATGACTTGAAGGTCTTTGAGCTGATCAGTTAGCAGCTTAAGGGTGATTCCTATGTTCTTAATTCTTTGGGCTTCGTCTATGATAACGAGTTTATTTTGGCCTATGAGTCTTCTCAGCTCTGTAGAAGACACCTCCGTTAGCGATTTGCGGTCATCTGGTTCGTCTCCATTAAAAAACTCCACGGGGATGTTACTTTGAGATGCGATATGCTGGAGCAATGTAGTTTTTCCTACTTGCCTAGAGCCATAAAGAATAATGACCTTTCCGTCACCCAGTCGATCTAGTATTTTTTGAGAAATAGTACGACTTATCATGATGCAAAAGTATTAATTTCGGAGTCAAGTCCTGTATTTTATATTAATTTTCGGAGTTAAGTCCTGTATTTTATATTAATTTTCGGAGTTTAAGGTTGCTTTTTTTTCTTTAAAACCTTCCTGCTACACTGAACGCTAGCTTTTTCTTGGTCACTTTACCGTCCAGCGTAAAGCTCTCTAGGAGTAAGATGTAGTTTCCAATGGGTGCCTTCGTACCATTGTCCGTGACGCCATCCCAACTTATAACTCCTGCACTGCCTAGTGTTTCATTGTTAAATGGATGATGAATCAGTTTACCTGCGAGGTTAAATACGTATCCGTTGAGCACAGTTCCTGGTTCAGTCATAGTATAATTTACGGTTAATACGTCTTCGTATCCGTCATTGTCTGGAGATACTGATTTACTCGCTAATGAAAAGTCTGCATTACTGGAGGAGAGGTCGATGTACTGTGAATTTTGATAGCCAGGAGTGGCATATCCTACACTTGCTGAGGCAGACTGCCAGTTTCCTATAGAAGTGCTGCTACTCGCGAATGATATGCGTTCTAGGCTGACTCCGTCTACACTCTTGAGCAGCTCAAAGTGTTGGTCCTCGGAGAACGCGATAGAGTCAATGCTTAAATCCAATTTGCCCAACAAGGTCAAGTAGCCTCCGTCATTATTCATTGAGATAAAACTCGCTAGTTGATGCAAGTTTTTGGCCTCAGGATATTGACTCTTGACTTTACTGGTGTCAGCGGTCAGTGAGACATATGCGTTTGGGTAGATGATTAGATCGAGGGCCACTTCTTCTGTGGATACTGAGCCTCCTGTGCTGGTATATCTCAGTGCTAGCTCATTGAGGAGAATATACTTCTGGCTAGAGTTGTATATTTCTACGAAGTCTACTCCATCGTCCTTGGGGTTAAACAGCACTTCGTTCAGCAGGATGTCTCCTGCAGTGGCAGTTTCTGTGATCACTAAATCAATTACGGTATTCTGACTACTGTTTCCTTTGCAATCCGTTAATTCTGCTATAGTTAAGGTGAACTCTACGTTCTCTTCCAATGGACTTAAGAAGGAGATAATCAGTGTATTCTCTGTAGTATTAGGGGTAATAAGCGTCGGGTTAATGTCTCCACTAAGCGTATAATTAGTGAGGTCAGTTGTGGACGCTCCTACTGGATTTTCGGTGAGAGTGAGCGTGATTTCACTAGCTCCAGTGATACGTGCTGAGATGATTTCCGGACCATCTGTATCTGGATTAGCTCCCAGCACAGAATTCATATTACCTGGCGTGCCTCCGCTGGCATCAGTACTCGCTATCCAGTTGTCTATTTCGGTGCATTGTGTTTGGAAATCTATCCGCTCAAGCGCATATCCACCTTGTTTTTTGATGCCGTCTTGGTAGTAGTCATCGGTATAGTTTACCTGGTCCAGAGGCAGTCCATCCGAATTAGCCACCATCAGATTGTCCCCGCCATTGTTGAGGGCAGGGAATCCGTCTAACCCGATTACATCACCAAATCCCGTAAACAAGCTTTCGTCTCCAGTTTTGGTAACGATAAGATATGCTCCAGGTGTGATTACTTTTTTAGGGAATAGGGCCGATGAGCTAGCATCACTAAAGGTGCAGTTTTCCAATTCCAGCGGATCTGAAGTTGCATTGTAGATTTCGATGTATTCTGCATCTGGCAAGCCTACGGGTGGGGTAGGGTCCGCAAATATCTCTGTTATGAGGATTTCGTTTGGTTTCGGTTTAGCCGCTACGAAATAGTCGAAAAGAACTACGGTATCCAGTAAATTAGAAGTAAGGTCTGAAAGATTCGAGATGGTGAGTTCGTAGGTATTATTAATGAACTTGGTAGCATAGGTCAATGTGATAGTACTTCCATCGGTCACTACGTTTTGTGGATTTCCATATCCATTATTCAGCGAGAATCCCGCGCCAACTATTTCAATAACCTCATTGGCCCGCAGGACTATAGTGCTATCATTTGGGGTACTAGTACTCAGTATTTTTGGTTTTGATGTATCCACTTCTATCGGGCCTATGTAGATGTCATCAAAAAAATGCTTGTTAAAAAAGTTCGATGAGCTTTGTCTTATCTGTATGGCGAAGTGTGAGCAGGTGGTGTAGGTGTTGTCTAGGACAGACCCTTCTGATATGTAGTTGTTTCCAGCACTATAGTCTACATACATGTTCCATAATCCAGCAGCATCTCGGGTTACTTTTATGGCAATATCGGTATTCTCTGTCTGCTCATCTGTACCGTCCATGAGTAGTGTTGGACCTCCAGGCTCCATTCTGTAAAGCGCTATTTCGTCTCTCGTGTTTCCTACTCTAAGAAAGTATCCAGAGTTTGCCATATTGGGATTAGGGTTATCCGTCATCAGGACAAAATCAGTATAGTTGGCAGAACTGGTATTGAGCTTCATATGCACCTTAAAACGCCACTCCACAGCGGTGCATTTAGTGTTTGGGGTGCTCAGGTAGAAGGTGTCATTGGAGGTGCTACTGTTGCTTCTTAGTTGCTCATTTTCTATGGTAAACTTATCGATAGTACCACTCCACTCTGGATTGGCAGTAAAGTCTCCATCACTGAAGTCTTCAATTACTTGAGCTCGCGCTACTTGGAGTAGCAGCAAGGTAGACAGGAAATAGAATAGTCTCATTTATTAGGGGTTATGCGTGTTTTCAATTCTTTATAAATACCTACGAAGGTGAGGTGATTAAGGGGGAATTCTAAGAATACATGTAGTACGCTTAGAAAGAACAGTGCAGCTAATCCTATCTTGTAATCATAAAAGTAAAGTGCTATGGATGCCACCCAAATAACAATAGCACCTATAAGTCTAGACTTCTTCACTTTATGCCATGCTATTACCTTAGTTTTACTAAACCAATTGAGGTAATGATAGGTATAGGCAAATGCGATAAAGATTTGCATTTTTAGTGCTACTGTAGAAAGTGCACTTCCATTCGGGGTTCGAATTAAATAAGTGTCTGGCTTAGCCCATCCCAGGTGTATGGCGATAGCGCCACTCAGTTCTACAAATTTACTCTCGCGCATAGCATCTAACCAGTATCCGGATAGAGTATAGTCGCTCATCTTTGGCCGAGAGTACACGATCAGGAACAGTATAGCGAAGAAGACCATTAGTGAAGCATACCCGCTGACACTTTTGGACTTCAATGCTCCGAAAAGAATGAATGCTCCTGTAAATACATAGACGTGAATCACAGTAGGTAGCATAATGCCAATAATCATGGTGTAGGCGTTAATCCCATTTAGAAAGTAAGCGATGACAAGTCCAAATAGCATCAGTATATACCGAAGATTCCTTTTTTTGACAAAAGTCATCATTATGGCACCATAGAACGCAAGAAAAATAAAGCTTCTTTCGTACTTCAAAAGAAACTGAGACACCTTGTTAAACGGACCTGCATTTATCGCTTCACTCCAAGATGCAGTAAGGCTAAATGCAGGAAACTGATGGTAGGCAAATCCAAAGGTCATCAGACCGCAGAGTGCTACAAGTATCCAAGCATCTTTTTTATTGGTAGAGAAGTAGTTGCGGTTATCTAGCCATCCTATTTCAGTAAGGTAATGTAGGGGGCCAAGCACCGCATATGCGAGTAAAAAGGCATGGAAAGGAAGTTTCATAGCAAGAATAAATGAGAGTATCATTAATCCAATATTTAGAATATCTAGCCGTTTCGCTTGCATGCAATAAGACAAATCTAAAGGAAGTTGCTGAAACATTTAGGTTCGAATACGAAAAGAAGTGATTTTTACGTGTTTGACGGCAATTGTGCTATGCATAGCCACAGGTATAAAAATTGGCCAAAGGCAAGTGAAGAGGGAAAATGTGAAGCCCAAAGTAGAATGTTTAATCAACTTCAACTATAAAAAGGGTGAGAACATAGATAGAATGGTATTTTTTTATTTTCAATAGGTATTTTTGTGACTTAATCAAATTAAACTGGAAATGAAAAAAGTATTAAATCTCTTTACTCTTTTAAGTGTGACGCTATTGTTTTCTTCTTGTGGGTATAACCAGATGGTGAGTATGCAGGAAGGGGTGGATCAATCATGGGCCAATGTGCAATCTTCTTACCAGCGAAGAGCCGATCTTATTCCAAATCTAGTAAGCACAGTGAAAGGGTATGCTGAATTTGAGAAGGAGACGCTGACTGGTGTGATCGAGGCAAGGGCAAAAGCTACTCAAACAACTATAGATCCGAGTAACCTTACTACCGAAAATTTAAAACAATTTCAAGCAGCACAAGGTGAGTTGAGTGGAGCACTCTCTCGCTTATTAGTAACTGTAGAGCGTTATCCAGACCTTAAGGCAAACCAAAACTTCTTAGAGCTTCAGGCTCAGCTAGAAGGTACAGAAAATAGGATAAATGTAGAGCGAAATAAGTACAACGAAGCGGCAAAAGGGTATAACACGTATATTAGACAAATACCGAGAAGCATATATGCCGGATGGTTTGATTTTGAAAAGAAACCGTACTTTGAGGCGGATGCGGGCACAGAAAACGCACCTAAAGTAGAATTTTAAATAAAGCAAGGAAGTCAGAGTTATGAGTTTTTGGAAGTGGGAACCACTCACCCCTTATCAGGAGAAACAAGTGCTAGAAGCAGTAGCTGCAGCGGAGTTAAACACTTCCGGTGAGATACGTGTGCACATAGATAAGTGGTGCAAGACGGACCCGTTGTTCAAAGCTAAAAATCTCTTTGTCCATCTTAAAATGGATGCGACGAAAGACAGAAATGGTGTCCTAATTTACATCGCCAAGGAAGAGCATAAATTTGCTATTTTGGGAGATATAGGGATAAACACAAGGGTACCCATAGGCTTCTGGGATAGTGCTAAAGATAAAATGCAAGGGCATTTTGCATCAGGAGATTTAGTGAGTGGAATCTGTGCAGGTATAGATGAGGTAGGGGTTAAACTGAAAGAGTATTTCCCATACCAGAGTGATGATGAGAATGAACTTCCAGACGAAATAAGCTATGGGTAGAACTGTTGTTTTAGCATTATTAATAGGGTCAATTAGTCTCGCGTGGGCGAAGAAAGTACCTGAGACTCCCACAGATAGGAGGTGGGTGCAAGATTATGCCAATGTACTGGATGCTGACCAAGAGCTATTTTTACTTAAAAAACTAAAAGCGTACTACGACTCTACCTCTACGGATATTGTCATAGTGACGGAGAATTCACTTGAAGGAGATGATGTATTTGACTATACGCACAGACTAGCAGAGAAATGGGGTGTAGGCCAAAAAGGGAAGGATAATGGTATCCTGCTATATGCTGCTATACAGGACCGAAAAATGTATATTCAAGTAGGCTATGGAGCAGAAGGGGCATTCCCAGATATTTATGCGAAAAGGGTAGTAGAAAATCAACTCAAACCAAACTTCAGAAACCGAAAATATGGAAAAGGCTTTCATGAAGCCACGGACGTTATTATAAGCCATCTAGAAGGTGAATTCGTAGCAGATCCAAGAAAAGGGCCGCGGGAAGGCATGCCTGCTTGGGTGACGGTGCTAATCATTGTAATAATCATTATTATATTTAGTAGTGGTGGGAATAACGGACGCACGTTTGACCATGGGACGACACGCAGCAGAGGACTTGGAGGCATACCCCCGTTTTGGGTAGGAGGAAGAGGTCTCGGCGGAGGTGGCGGAGGCTTTGGAGGTGGAGGCGGATTCGGAGGCGGTTTTGGCGGAGGAAGTTTTGGCGGAGGAGGAGCCGGAGGAAGCTGGTAGTATGTTAGATATAGTATTCATAGATATAGAGACTGTTCCACAGCAAAGTAGCTATGCCGCTCTTAGTCCAAGATGGAAAAAACTTTGGGATAAAAAAGCGGCGAGAATTGCAAAGGACGATGAAACGCCTGAAGAGCTGTATCCACGTGCAGGAATTTATGCGGAATTTGGCAAGGTAATTTGTATATCCGTAGGGTTTATTACGGAGACTGATGGTAAGCGTAACCTCCGAGTGAAGAGCTTCAGTGATAGAGACGAGAATAAGGTGCTGAGCGAATTTTGCGAGTTATTGGATAGCCGCTATTTCGCCAAAACACACTTTCTCTGCGCACACAATGGTAAGGAATTTGATTTTCCCTATCTCTGTCGTAGAATACTCGCCAATAAGATAACCATGCCAGATATTCTTGACCTTTCAGGCAAGAAACCTTGGGAAGTTAAACATCTGGACACTATGCAGTTATGGAAGTTTGGTGATTTTAAGAATTATACATCCCTTGAACTCTTAGCTGCACTATTTGATATCCCTTCACCCAAAGACGATATAGACGGTAGTATGATAAATGAGGTCTTTTATGTAGAAAATGACCTTGAAAGAATAAAGCACTATTGTGAAAAAGATGTAGCTACGGTGGCTAGCGTATTTTTAGCTATCAATGGGCATAAAATATTGAAGCAGGAAGAGATAATACACTTATGATTAAAGCCATATACCCAGAAAATTGGAAGGGGGAGTACGAACTGATAGATTCTGGAAACGGGATGAAGCTTGAAAAGTATGCTAGTCATGTACTTGCGAGGCCAGAACCACAGGCTATTTGGAGCCCTAGACTTAGTAAAGCCGAGTGGGAAGGGATGCAGACAGGATCTTTTGCTCAAGAAGGCAGTCACAAAGGTCAGTGGAATCTTTGGGGGCAGAATAAGCCCTGGTTCATTAAATATGGTGTGCACGACTCTTCTATTAAAATGAAGCTAAATTTCACGCAGTTTAAGCACATCGGGATATTTCCTGAGCAGGCTGCAAATTGGGATTATATCTATGAGAAAAGCAAAGCGTTCAGAGGAGGAGCTAGTATATTAAACCTATTTGCCTATACTGGAGGAGCTTCTTTAGCAGCTAAGGCAGCAGGTGTGGACGTGGTGCATGTGGATTCCATTAAACAGGTAGTGAGCTGGGCTAATGAGAACCAAGACCACAGTAAGTTAAAAGACATTCGCTGGGTGGTAGAGGACGCACTAAAGTTTGTAAGTAGAGAGGTGAAAAGGGGACGGAAGTACCAAGGAATAATATTAGACCCTCCTGCTTATGGTATAGGCACTAAAGGAGAACGATGGAAGCTAGAAGAGAAACTGGGGATGTTACTGCAGCAAGTCGCTCAAATTCTTGCCTCAGATGGTTTTCTGGTGCTCAATGTCTATTCACTAGGTTTATCGCCTTACATTATTCAAAATCTAATGGAAGACCACTTCCCAGATCGTAAAGTGGATATTTCTGAACTGTGTTTGAAGTCACGAAGTGGGCAGATATTGCCTCTTGGTATCGTCGCCCGCATTTAGTCAAGAACTTCGAGTGTATAATCCACGCTATTTTAAAATCAATCGGTGAGGTAGGTTAACGGAGCGTCATTTCTTTTAAAGTATTGCGTATTAAGCAGTCCTTAAGGCATATCCTTGCACATAAATGTATATTTTTGCAAGAAGTAATGCATAGAGGTATTTGGATATTTTTTTTGGTGTGTGCAAGTATAGTAACGTATGCTCAACAACCCACCACATCTGCCTCCGGAGTAACTTTTTCAAACACGTATTGCTCCCAGACAAGAGTCAGTTGGACCAATGGAAATGGGACTTCTCGTATCGTTATAGCGTCAAAAGGTGCGCCTTTTTCTAGCATTGTAGCCAATCAGTTTTACTTGGCAAATAGTAGCTATGGCTCAGGCCATAATTTTACTACTACAGAATTTGTAGTGTATAACGGAACCGCTAGCAGTGTAGTAGTTAGTAATTTAGAAAAAAATACAACCTACTATTTTTCAGTTTTTGAATACAATGGTTCAGGAACGACTTTCTTTTATCGTACTACAGGTTATCCTGAGGCGAGTTTGACTACCGCAGACTTGCAAGCAGATTTTAGTATAGACGACCCTTATCAATGTATTAACGGCAATAGCTTCACCTTCACCCCGACGGTATCAGTAGGTGGTTCGGCTGCACTATCTTACCGGTGGAAGTTTGGAGACGGGAATACTTCTACTGCAGAAAGCCCTACGCATACCTATACAGCTAAGAATATGTATAATGTGGAGCTTACTGTGTCATCTACCCAGTGTGAAGATGTCATAGTAAGACCAGATACCGTGGCTCCAAAGCCGGATGTTTCATTCATTCAAGACCCATCGGTGGACGGAAATACAAGGATTCAATGTTTATTGAGCCCAGATGGGAGTGGTAATTACTATAAGTTTCAGAATACTTCGAACTATGGATTTCTATCTACAGGATTTTCATTTACTGTAAAAAGATGGGACTACGGGGACGGTACCGTAGAACTGAATACAAATGATAATTTTATAGATCACGTCTATACTGAAGCAGGCGAGTACGAAGTCAAATTCGTGGTATCCAACTCCTTTAATAATGTGGAATACTGCACAGATTCTGCTAGTCTTTTGGTAGAGGTGAGACCGAGTCCGATAGATAGTTCTTTGCTGTCCTTGGATTCTATACAGTGTGAAAACTTAAACCTATTTGAGTTTGAAAATGGTACCGCAGACCCCACGGTTGTGTCTACTTGGAATTTTGGAGATGGGAATTCAGTGAATGGAAATGCGGTAACCCATTCATATGCGAATGTAGGTACATATGAGATTACGCTAGAAGCCACAGATGGAATAGGGTGTTATGCCATGTACAAAGACAGTGTAAGGCTCGTTCCTCAACCTGCCAATGATTTTTCTGGACTAGGAGCTACTTCTTGCCTTGGATATGACGCTATTCAGCTAAACCCTCTGGTAGCTGGAGGGGTATGGATAGGAGATGATGTAGATGCTGACGGTGTATTCTCACCCAATACTTTGGGAGACAGTGAAGTGTCTTATGTCATAGAGGCTGCTGGATGTAAGGATACAGTTACAAAGACCGTTACAGTCTTTGAAGTGCCAAGGTTTTCTCTAGGACCAGATACAAGTATATGTAGTGGAACATCCTTTACGAAGCGAATAGATAAAGGAACTACAACGGTGTCTTGGAGTACCGGTGCCACTGATTCCTTTACGGATGTGACGAATGCCGGAATACTATGGGCAGAGCGCACAGATAATGGGTGTAAATTTAGAGACACTATGCGAGTGACTGTAATCAGTGCTCCGTCTATAGAACTGGGACCAGATACACTATTATGCGGTGGCGGACGTAAGATCATAGACGTAAGAGCATCTGAAGCCACATATACATGGAGCGATGGATATACTGGCGGTGGTACGCGGACGATTACCTCTACCGGAGACTATAGTGTAGTAGTGACGAATAAGTGTGGGACAGCTTCTGATGATATTGTTCTGGAGTTTTTGCCTTACGCATGTGATATATTTATGCCCAACGCATTTTCACCTAATGGTGATGGCCTAAATGATCTCTTTAGACCTTCGGGAACCATCATTATGAAGTCTATGGAAGTCTATAATAGATGGGGGGAATTGTTGTATACTAGTGTTGGTGATAACTTTGCTTGGGATGGATATGCCAACGGAGAACTCTCTCAACCTGGAGTGTACTTCTTTTTTATTCGCTATGAGAAACCAGAAGAAGAAGGGGTCACACCAATGACACTGTCAGGTAAATTTCATTTGGTGTATTAACCATAATTGAACTCAGGTTAATATAAATCGCGGTTACAAACTTTTTCTAAGACTTACTCGGAGAGTTGGGTTGTAAATGGTAATTCGAGGTGATGACGTGGTAGTAGAAGTGATAGGTATTGGTATTCTAACACCTGCGGCTAGTGTCACCCTTGGAAGTACTTCATAGGTCAGATCAGAACCTAGAGATAAATTGATGTGGTATGGTCTATTATCTATCCCTATGCTGTCTTTAATCACATGAGTGAAATCATTTTTAATCGCAAAACCTTCCGTAGTCACTTTTACATCTCCATTTATTAAATAATACATGCCGAAGCCACCATTGATTTCTAGGGCCATTTTATTTGGTATTTTACGTAGCTGAAGAATTCTATTATATAAGAACTGAGCACCCGCATATTGCTGTCGGTATCTGATATAAGCTACCTTGTTAGCTCCTTGAGACAGGTCTCTAATTTCAGGCAGTTGTGGATGTATTACATCTAAAAACTGAAGATTCCGTTTTACGAGCGTCATATTCGTTTGATAAAAGGTAGGAATTACGCTAAAACTTTGATATCTGTCCAGTTGTTTTCGTATTTCGAGTCCAAGAGACAAGCTCATATCGCTGGTCTTTAACGCTTTGAGTGAGTCAGAGCTGTTCTGTGGCGTTGGCCCTATTCTGGCTATATTGTAAGCAGGTTCAGCTACTATACCTAGTGAAATTTGAGCTTGGGCTCCTATGGTTATCAGACAAAGGGTGATAAGAACTATTTTTTTCATGAGCTACGAAGTAAACGATAAAATCTATACGAAAGTATACTAGCGGATAAGGTGAGACCTATACTTAGGCCTATCCAAATTCCATTTACCCCGTGCCAAAACGCGTCAGTATTCGAGGAATGAGACATCAGATAACCTAGCGGCATGGCTATAATCCAATAGGCAATAAATATGAGTAGACTCGGCACTTTGACGTCTGCTATGCCACGCAATATTCCTATAGATATAGCCTGAACACCATCACTCAGCTGGAAAATGGCAGCGAGTATGAGTAGCTGAGAGCCCATAAAAATAACTGTAGGTTCGTCTGTAAAAAGTTGAGACAGTTGGGCGTTAAATAGAAAGAAGAAACTGGCGAATACAATCATGACCAATAGTCCGATTACCAAACCTGCTTTTCCAAATTGTTTCACATTTGTGGTATTGCCATTGCCATATGCTTTGGCCACACAGATACTACTGCCTGCAGAGATGCCACCAGCAAACATATAGGTAAGAGAAGCTAAGGTTATAGCTAGGTTATGTGCAGCTAACTCTTGGGAGCCTAGCCAACCTGCCATTATAGCGGCACCGGCAAAGGCTGCGACTTCAAAAAAGTATTGTAAGCCAGTAGGAAATCCTATTTGCCATATTTTTCGGAAAAATGTAATTCGGGAAAAGTCGCTAAAAGAGTTCAAGAACTTTTTGGCAGTTATGGGTACTTTGTCTGAACGGAGCATGACCCATAGCATAGTTACGGCAAGGAATACACGAGAAATTATGGTCGCATATCCAGCACCATTTAATCCGTAAGCCGGGAATCCAAAATGACCAAAGATAAGAACCCAGTTTAGAAATACATTGAGAGCAAGAGCAGCAAGTGTGATGACCATCCCCCCAAGGGTAAAGCTAAATCCATCACAGAGATTCTTAGCAAAAAAGAAGATCAGCATGGGTGGCATAGACCACATCAGCAATGTGAGGTATGGAATAGCTAAAGCCGCTACATCTTCTGTCTGTTGGAAAACATGAAACTCTTTAATGAAGATATAGGTCACCAGGCTAGTGACTAAGGATAGACCTAGGGTAATCAGTGCGCTGTCTCTGGCAAGAAGCGTGTAAGAAGAGGTTTTATTTTTGCCTTGCAGTATGCTCACAATGGTAGCAAATGCCATAGTCACTCCCATAGGGAATACCGCGACTAAAAAGAAGATACTGTTGCATACTCCAGCTGCAGCTAGTTCTTTGTAACCCAGTTGACCGACCATAAGGGTGTCAAAAAAACCAGTGAATACCATTCCTAATTGTCCTATGATGATAGGCCAGCTTATCTTAATTATATCCTTGTAATATTGATTCACTAGAGGTCTAAAAATATATGCGGGCAAAGGAACTCCAAAAAGGAACTAAAAAGAACTACTGTTTGCAAAAAGAAGTACAGTTGGAGTAAAATTAGTGATTCATGTCGGTAGCTTCATTGTTAATGATGTTTACTATCCGTTTTAAAGACAAATTGAAGCTTTAGTTTAATTGAGCTAAAGGCAGTGTGAAATAAAAAAAACTCCCTTCATCCAGTTCGGTTTATTCCCCAATTTTGCCACTTAGCTTTTTCTTTAAACTCGTTACAAAGCAAATACGATGAGTGATATAGAAAGTTCTAAGGAGGTAGCGTTATTTCTTCTCCAGTAACCCAATTTCTATCAATCGCTGAGTAAGAAATTCGCCTGCAGATATATCTTCATAGGCTTTTGAGTTATTTTCAGTAATACATTCTTCTAGGCAATCTAAGCGCATCTCTGATACAGGATGAAGAAAAAAGGGAATAGAAAACCGGGTGCTTCCCCACTCTTCTTTCGGTGGATTGACTACTCTGTGTGTGGTGCTTCGGAGCTTATTGTTAGAGAGGCGCTGCAGCATGTCACCTACGTTTACCACGAGCTGATTGGGTAGTGCTGTGATAGGTATCCAGTTATCTTGCTTGTCCAGTACTTCTAATCCAGCGGCACTTGCACCCATCAGTAAAGTGATTAGGTTAATGTCCTCATGTTGCCCAGCACGTACAGCATTTTTAGGTGCATCTATGATAGGTCCGTAGTGTATAGGTCTTAGTATACTATTGCCATATGCTATGTGCTGATCAAAATACGTTTCTTCGAGACCCAAGTATATGGCGATGGCTCGTAGCATATACTTGCCAGTGGTTTGTAAAGCGGCGTATGCTTTTAATCCATACTCTGAAAATTCAGGGACTTCAGCCACGTGCACATTTTCGTGGTAGTTAAATTGGCTTTTTAGATGCGTTGGAATTTCTTGCCCAAAGTGATAAAACTCCTTCAGATCTCCAACGTTACTATCTTTACTGTGCTCGGTGCCCCAAGAAGTGAATCCTCGCTGACCAGCTATACCTTCTATGCGGTACTTCATCTTAGTCTCTAGAGGAAGAGCATAAAACTGCTTAGTATACGTGTAAAGATTTTCTGTAAGATCATCACTAAGCTCATGATTATAGACTGCCACAAATCCTATTTTTTCATACGCCTCACCAAGTTCCTTTACGAATTTTTGCTTTGTTTGTGCGTCTCCGTGTTTAAAATCATTGAGGTCTAAGGATATAATATGTTCAGGCATAGTGATTAGATTAGGAAACAAATTTAAGCATACGGTCTGTATATAAGTAGACGTTACGCATAAATCAAGTAAGTAAAATTAATTGGCAGGTTCCAGTATACTGGTAATTGCTTTTGTTTTAAGCTGAACTTCCTTCCATTCACTTTCAGCCACAGAGTCAATGGTGATAGCTCCTCCTGCATTGTAGTTTAAGGTTTTTTTGGTAGTATCACACAATACGCTTCGGATTACTACATTGAAATCAAAATCGTGCTCTGGTGTGATATATCCTACTGCTCCACTGTACCATCCTCGTTTGAAATCCTCTAACTCTTCTATATGTTTCATCGCGGCTATTTTCGGTGCTCCCGTCATACTGCCCATAGGAAATGTAGCTTCTAATATGTCAGATAGCGTTTTGTCACTAGCGACTTCACCTTCTACTGTAGATATCATTTGGTGTACTTGTAGGTAGCTATATATGCCAAAGAGTTCTAATACACGAACGCTGCCTCTTTTGCAGATTCTATTGAGATCATTGCGCACTAGATCTACAATCATCACATTCTCGGCCCTGTCTTTTTCAGAATTTTCTAGCTCTTGGATTAACCGCTGGTCTTCTTGCGGACTGTTTCCCTTTCTTATGGTCCCTTTTATAGGTTGACTGACCAGTTGATTTCCCTTTTTAAGCAGAAACCGCTCCATACTCGCACCGCACAAGTGTAAGTGGTCTGCTCTTAGATATGCAGCCATGGGTACAGGTGATCTTTTGATGAGTTGCTGATGAAATGCAAGTGGAGAAAACGAAGTGTAATTATGCGTAAATGGCACACAATAGTTGAGTTCATAAACCTCTCCTTCGCGAATAAGTTCGTGGATTTTGCTTATTTTGTCTAAGTATATCTCTTTAGATACAGGTGACTGAGATGGCCCTACCTGGAGTGCGTTATTTTCAATTATCGGTTGCCAAAAGTCAGATGAGATAGTGCCTTTTAATTCTCGGATTTCTCCGTCTTTATCAATAGCTAAAACTAGCTGAGGCACGAAAAAGGATGTCTCAGAAGTGTCTATAAGAGTATTGTTTTGACTGGTCAGTTTTTCAAGGTGATTTTTGACGTCGTAGCCTAATACACCAAAGAGCCATTGACCTTTTTGACGAATGGCAGATTGGAAATCTGAGTAGTTATCATAGATCTCATCCGCACCAAATGCCGCTAGAAACTCGTAGTTGCCACCATACACACCTGTATTTAGCTGACAACTATCCAGTATGCAGCTGTACTTGAAATGATGGGTATATGCATAGCATAGATGCTTGAAAGCATCGAGGCCGTTACTAGCTATATAATTGGCGAGTCTATTGATCAAAATAATTTGCTACTAGAGTTGCTTTGGCTGGACCTATCACAGATGCCAGGTCATCTACACTTGTTTTTTTGATACGAGCTACGCTCTTGAATACTCGTAACAGTTCTGCGGCAGTTTCGTCTCCTATGCCATTTATTTCAGTAAGTTTACTGACTATTGTTCCCTTACTGCGTCTATTTCGGTGGTGGGTGATACCAAATCGGTGAGCCTCATCACGCATATGCTGTATGACGCGGAGAGATTCAGATTTCTTGTCGATATAGAGTGGCATGCTGTCCCCCGGATAGTATATTTCTTCTAATCGTTTGGCTATTCCTACTATGGCGATTTGTCCGTATATGCCGAGGTCTTTTAGTGCTTTTACGGAGCTGCTTAATTGCCCCTTCCCGCCGTCTATTACAATGAGTTGAGGGAAGGGTTGTTTCTCCTCTATCATTCTGCTATATCGGCGAGTCAGCGCTTCGTACATACTGGCAAAATCGTCAGGACCTTCTACGGTCTTGATATTGAAATGGCGGTAGTCTTTTTTACTGGGTTTCCCATTTTTGAATACTACACATGCACTTACCGGGAAAGCCCCTTGTATATTAGAGTTGTCAAAACACTCCATATGAACCGGTAAATCTTTGAGTCTGAGATCTGTTTTTATTTTAGTAAGAAGCCGCTCTACTTTGAGTTCGGGATCAAGCTTTTCATACTGGTTTGTTTTTTCTTGCATATACAGCTGAGCATTTCTGTAGCTCAGTTGCAGGAGTTTTTTCTTGTCGCCACTTACGGGTACTATAAAGTTACCCTCTAGAGGCATTTTTATAGGTACTATTATTTCTTCTGTTTCGGTATCCTCATTGATTTTTTGTACTTCTCCGTAGGCTATTTCTAGTAATTCTTCAGTGCTTTCGTCCAGTCGTTTTTTCATCTCTAGATTTCGAGACTGAATGATTATTCCTCCTGATATACGCAGGTAATTTATATATGCATAGCGTTCATTTTGAGCTATATTAAGTATGTCTACATCATTGATGCGAGAATTAACTACAGTACTACGCGTCTGGTATTTCTCTACTACTTCTAGTTTAGCCTTATACTTAGCTGCTTCTTCATACTGCCAGTCTGCAGCAGCACGCTCCATCTTATGTTTAAGGTGGTCTTTTACTTCCTTTAGATTGCCTCGAAGTATGTTTTTAATGCCTTGAATGCTTTCTTGGTACTCTTCTTCAGATTCTAAGCCCTCACAAGCACCTTTGCAGTTGCCTATTTGATACTCTAAACACACTTTAAACTTTTTAGCTGCAATATTTTTATCAGATAAATTATACGTGCAGTTCCTCGTAGGGTAAATTTTCTTACACAGTTCAAGGACTATCTTCATGAGTCGTACATTGGCATAGGGACCATAGTATTTACTCCCATCTTTGATAGGGTTTCTTGTCGGAAATACTTTCGGGAAGCGTTCTTTCGTAATCTTGATGAGCGGAAAACTTTTATCATCTTTTAGATTAATGTTATACTTCGGCTGGAATTCTTTAATAAGACTATTCTCGAGCAGAAGCGCATCCATCTCTGTAGGAACAACGGTTACGTTTACGTCCCATATCTTACTCACGAGAACTTTTGTCTTGCGGTTTTCGTAGTGATTTTTATTGAAGTAAGAACTAACTCGCTTGCTTAGATCTTTAGCTTTGCCGATGTACAAGAGCCCTCCATTTTTATCGAAATACTTGTATACTCCCGGGGCGTTTGGGAGTATTTTAAGTTTATCTACGATAGGTGCTATTGCGTTGGGTTTTGCCAAGGAAGCAAAGGTAAGATTTTAATATATTTGACTGGCTTACAATGCGGTTCTTCTATCATAAAAATTCTCACGGGTAGATTTCATTTTACATTCTCCTTGCACCACTTTTTTTATTTCGCCCCAGGTTTCTGGTGAGAGTAATTTACCTAACGGCTGATCCAGTTTATCAATCTTGCTAAATACTGTCTCTATTTTTTTGTCCCACTCCTCGGCATAGTATAGCAAATCGTCCGGATAAACAATTTTTCGCTTAGTGCCTTCTTCAACACCTCTAAATGGCTTATCTATATTTAGGTAGCCATAGTCATCTGTCAGTTGCTCTCCCGGATGTATATCTCTAATAGCTACCTCGAAATCATAAGCAGTACTTAGACAATTGCTATTAAAACTATGATTTACATACCGCCCATTGTCCCAGCATAGTACAAAGTTCCCTTGGTTGTTTCTGAAGGTATAAAATTCTAAAATGTCCTGATAAATAGGGTCCATATTCTGAAACTCCTCTGGGGTAAATTCTCGATCTAGCTTGTCCAATACCCAGGTGATAGTGCCTGCTGGTATAAACTCTTTGGCTACTACTCCGTAACCTATCTCCGTACTGATGTACTGCAATTCTGTTTTTGGAAATATCATTGGGTTCTAACTTTTAATTTAGAATCAAATGTATTCTTAATTGGTATGCGGTAAGTTAGAGCTACATCTATTTGGTCGAAAAAAGTAAATTTATTTTGAGCTCTTTTTGATCCCAATTGAGGGGTCAGCAGAAATACTTTCTTGTATAATTTCATCTAACAGCTCAAAGTCTAGGTTGGAAATGTCTGTGTACGTTATACCGGCCATCCATTTGCGATTTTTCATGTCCAGTATCGGTAGGCTTTTCTTCATTTTTGCAGCATTCCAAAAGACCAATTCTACTCCACCTTTCTTTTGTGGGTTTAGGTAACATATGGGCTTAGTCAGCGAATAGAAAGGGATGCCATATTTGATACTTGCTTGTATATTATCATATCCCGTAATGAAGTTATGTAGCAGTAACAATAACTCGTGTTGCTTCCCTTTTTGTTTGTATATGAAGTCGATAACTGTCAATTCCTTGATGTTAAGCCTTTTTATTACGTGTATTTATTCCTAGTTCTTTCCGGTATTGGGTCCTTCACCACAAAATGGGTGATTACTTATTGACTTGGCTCTATCCATATCCGTTCACCATTGAATTTAGGTGATTGCACAGACATCACTTTTAGCGGTCTGCGTTTTAGATTTGTCACCCCATGTACACTTCCTTTTGGGATTAGGATGACATCATTTCTGTGCACGATGATTGTTTTCCCATCTAGCGTCATACGACCTTTGCCCGATAGGATTTTTACTAATTCAGTGTGATATGCGTGATAGTGGGGCTTTACAGAATCTTTTATCCATATGATGTAAGTGCTTTGTAATGAGTCGTCTGCTATTTTTTTTACGTATAGGTTGGAGTAGTTCGTAGAGTCAGGATAGATGCGCTTGGTGTCTATGTGTTGAGCCATGGCTCCAGCGCAGATAAACAGCGTCCATAGAGTTATCTGTATTCTTTGCATAATTTGTTACAATTATAAGGTAACTATTCGCTTGCTTTGTGCGTTTAAGAGTTGAAGAACTATTTGATGAGAATTTATCACACAATACTTTTGCTGTGTGTAGTACTTGGGATGAATGCTCAGGTTACTTCATTTACCGCTCGTTTCAAATCATTGCAAAATGGTGAGGAGGTGCTGTATGCTAAAGTGAGTAACAGTGATGGGTTAGTGAAACTCACCAATATAGATGGTTACGTGACTATCCCACTGAGTGGAGAAGGAATCTTGACTGTCTCTCATTTAGTGTATGATACTCTTACTATCAATGCATCTAACTTTCAAGGAAAGGATTCTTTGGTTTTTTACTTAAAGCCGAAGACGTATGATCTTAGAGAGGTCACTTTTTCCATTCTAGGTGAACGTTCACTATTTGATCAAAAGTTTGTATCCAATGATTTAGGAAAGTCGGATGAACAAAAAGTACGTGAGAAGCTGCGAATCCTAGAAATGAAACAAGAACTTATTGGACTAGATAGAAGTGCACAGGGAGGAGCAGTGTTAGGCAGTCCTATTACCTACTTGTATGATAGGTTTAGCAAAGACGGCAAGGAACGTATAGAGTATGCTCGACTCATAGAGCGAGACAGACAACTCAAAGAAGCAGGGAAAAAGTATGACGCGCTGATTGTTAAAATGCTAACGAATTATGATGCAGAAGAATTGGAAAAATTTCAGAAATTCTGTGCTTTCCATCCGAGCTATATAGAAGCTGTAGATGCATTAGAGCTTTACTTTGAAATACTCCGGTGTAAGAAGGAGTTCATAGAGAAGGAGATTTAAGAAAACCCTTTCTTAAAAGAGAACATAGCCCAAGCCTAGTTTAAATAGGGCTAAATCTTTAATACGTATTCTAGTGGCTATCACAGAACCTAAGTTATCATAACCTTCATCTTCTATAGCTCTTGAGATTTGACTTGTACCAAAGTTGCCCGTAAGTTGAAAAGAAAAGTTATAATAAAGCATGGTGGTTATTAGTTTTTTAGTGCCAAACTCCAGGTCAAACGAATAATTTCGCAAGGGAATAGAAAAGGATTCAGTTGATTCTTGTATCGTTTTAGTTTGGCGGTTTACTGTTACTCCAGGCGTTAACTTATAGGAATGTCTAGAAAGTCCAATGTTGAAATAGCGTCCTATTGGGGCAATTGCTCCTTTATTTTTCTTGAAGATTGAAAAACCTAAACCCATTGAGTTTCCAGATAAATCTGTCTGAAATGACGAACCAAACTGTTCACGCGTAGGTAAATGAGAGGTTCTTGAGGGCCCAAGCTTTGCGTATAAAGCAACCTTATTACTTAAAGCATAGTTGATCTTCACTTCAGGATCTATATGGAAATGCAGATTTAAAAATCGATCCCTTTGCGGATATTCTTTGAAGGGTTTTTGCGGAGCATTGGTGAGTTGATATTTTAAATTGAGATCAGCAGTAAATCGCTTTCCCAGATAAAAGGAAGACTTTTCTTTTACAGTGACCATTTGTGCATTTACGGGATGTACAGCAAAAAATAAAAGTGATAAACCAAGGACTAGTAGGGAGTTTCTCATTTCTTTCTTATCTGGTTTAGTGAGTTGTAGATATGGGCATTTTGCAAGTGTATATTCATATCTGCATTGAAGTATTTGGTGCTACTAAATGCTGGGTTGTGAGTATCCAGGTTTAATATGAAGAAACCATAGTCAGTTGTTTTGTCAACGGTAAGTTGCCATTTTAGATACACTGGGAAAGCGTAAAATACAACAGCAGATAGCAGGGCATATCCGGCGTTAAACGGACGCCTTTCTATCTCTGTGTAGATGCCAATGAGGCCTACGTACTTACTGTTGTACTTCTTAGTCAGGGAGTCCATGTATTGGGCGTTGTATGGGATGAAGTCGAGTCCTTCAAACTGAGATCGTTCTCCTATGTAATCGTATAATTGACTAAACTCGTTGTAGTTTTCTGTTGTGAAGCCAGGATCCCTGAAGTTGTCTACAAAGTTGAGTTTGATGTCTAACTTGTCGGCATTTTCTTTAACCAAGTTGACCAAGTTTGTTTCGTTGAGATCATTTTTTTTGACGTTCGATTTTGCCGACTTTCTGTTGTCTTGGATGTAGAAGTTGGGAGTGGTCATTATCAGAGAAGGCACGTCCATAGAACTCTTTTTGGGTTTCCAGTTTTCCACTTGAACTTCTTTGTCTCGTTTTTTCTGTGCAGCAAGCTTGTCTTTAGCTACGTCTACTGCCAGTATGAAGTCTTTTTCATTTATGATATTAAGAAGTGAATAGTATAAAGATTCTTCAGAATCGTTAGCTTTACGCTTACGAGCTATTTTTTCGTATTTACTTAGCTCCTTTTCCGGTGTATTGTCTGCTACTTCTGCAGAGTCTACTTGCTCCGGAGGGGTGGCCCCAAATGAGCGTAATTCATTTTTATCAAAAGAGACAAAGTCCCGTAGAACTGCAATTCTCAGGGACTTGAGAAACGTATTTTCTGGGTGGGTTAAGCTGTTTTGCCAGACTTGCTGTGTTGCCAAAGTAGAGATTTCATTTCTACTCAGTTTATTTAGAAAGTAATACAAATGCTGAATTTCTCCTTCGTGTTTTCGGTAGGACAGACTATAGGGAGTTCCATCAGATCTGTTTTCAAAAGCAGATAGGCCATACCATACCATAGATTGACTGTTTAGTAAAAATTCATTTTCAGGATGAGCTTTGCGCATAATTAAGCTATGGTAGAGGCCCTTAACATAGTCTGCTCCGCGGATGAAGATGTTCATCATCTCAAAGCGTGCAAGTGTCCGTAATTCTATAAAAGACTCCTCGGAGCCATACAAGTACACCTTACTTTGGTTGTCCATTTGGTTCGCTCGGAGGATGTCATCTATATTTTGACGTCTGGATTTTATATTTGGGTGAGTATGAAACTCATCGTCGATATCCTCTTCTGCAGAAATAGTATGAATTAATTGCTCCTTGATTTTGTACCTATCTGGTATGCTGAAGTGTTCATTTTCTAGAAATGAAAAATCTAACACCTGCTCGTCAATAGGCAGGTAAGAGTATAACAGCACAGTAAAGGTTTTATTTAAAGATTCTGCTTTGTAACCTGCCTTGAGGGCTAATTTAAAACCTGCTTTATCCGCTTCTTCTTCATTGTCTTTAGAGTATTTATAGTAGCTTGAAATTGCTTGGTCACCGTATCTTGACCTTTTTACTAAGTCCTGTGTATGCTGATAGGAAAGTTGATTGTGCTTTTCAATTACGTGGGTCAGTTCATGGGCGAGAACGAAAGCAAGTTGAGCCTCGTTTTCTAACTGGCCTATGAGTCCCACAGTGATAAAAATGACACCTTGATGCGTAGCAAAGGCATTTACCTCATTGGACTTAAGCGTGAAGAGCTGCACGTAGTCCAGATCTTTATCGCTGGCTTCCTTTAGCTTGTCTAATACCCCATTGGCATACACTGTTAACGGATCCCCATACAACACTTTCCCTCCTTGAATGAGTTGTTGGAGGTTGTAATTTGTAAGTGCGCTAAAGTCTTCCGCATTTTTATTGGAAATGGAATTGTCATTTTTGAGTAGTTCGTTGTCCGCGGCAATCTTATCATCTAGGAACTTAACGAAAAAATCAGGTATGGGTCCGGCAGATTTTAATTTAGTAAAGCTATTTAAATCTTGAGCATCAGCCTGCGATACTAAAAAAAGAAAGAGTAGGAGCAAAGTTTTATTCATAGTGTTTATAGATCAGTACTTCAAAAGTATATTATTATTTAGCTTTTATCTCTGATTTGCATTGATTACCAAATAATTGGACTTTGCCAGAAAGCAGAAATGGTTGAACAAATTGTTGAATTTTTGTTCCGCTATTTTGCCAGAACATTACACATTTAGGGTTGATACAATGAGCGCCGTGATTGGCATCTTGATGCGCACTAGTCACTGGCACGCCATTGTTTACTAAACCAAGCGCATGCCCAATCTCATGCACGATAGTACTCTGCTCTATCAGAGCCTGCTCAGCAGCGGAGTTTGATGAAGTTTTAATGACGGGTTTAAATACTGCGATCACAGGTGTGCCATCTAGGTTGATGCCAAGTATTTTTTGCTTGGGCATGCCGTCTTTGATGTAGTATCCATTCAAGAAGAGTACGACTATACTTTTGTCCTCCGTTGCGTTATCGTTTTTTTGAATACCTTGAGCAAAGGATGCTAAATTTTCACGGGTATAGTTGTTTTGCTCAAGTGCTCCTAGATTAATCATTTCCTCTATGCCGACAGGTACTTTTAAGTTTATTCCTCGGGTATCTAAGAGGTCTGTAATGTTTTGCTTGCACACGTCCCACGCATCAAAAGTATTGTATTTAACAAATGGGGAGGCTCCTTCTTCATAGCCAACTAGGATGGTGAGTGAGCGAGTATTTGTATAAAAATTGGATACAAAGTTATCAGTAGGTACTAGCACTGTCTCGCTATCAGAGCAACTGGACATGCCTAGAAACAGTAAAACTAGAACTGGAATTTTGGCGAGCACACCAAATAGCCGTTCCCGTTTCCTAGTTAGTGCACTTAACCTATCCATTTAGCAAATTTATCAGAAGTTCTCAAAATCAAAAGCCGATTAACTCCTTTATTGTTTACTCGAGTAGTAACAATTTATTAATCAACATTGGGTAAAAGTGTTCGGCAGACGTATTACCTTTGTGCCATAGTTTTGAGAAGTTTATACCTTATTTTATTCATTGCTTTTAGTGGTTTTACTCACGCTCAGGTATTCCCAAATTTTGGGGGGCAACGTGCTGGACTAAGTGCTTTGAGCTTTCTTAAAAATGATTTGAATCCAGCATCCTTTGCTATGGCTAGTGCAAGCGTAGCAAATAAGGGTACGCACTTCAGCTCAGAAAATAATCCTGCCGCATTGGTGCAGATAGAGAATACAGGACTTGCTCTTAGCAATACTTCTGTAGGTGCTGGGATACAGCAATCGTTTGCTGGAGCCGCTATCAAATTAGCTGGTGGTGCGGTTATTGGTTTTAATGTAAATACGCTAAATAGTGGAGCAATGGAGGTGCGCACAGAGTTCGAGCCAAATGGGACGGGGCAGCTTTTTTATGCGAACAATACGGCTCTAGGTATGAGTTACTCGCAGTACCTTTCTAAGAATTTTAGCATTGGAGTAGGACTTCGTTACATATATGAAGGTATAGCTACCTATAGTAATCATACGGTTGCAGGTGATATTGGATTTCTATATTCTACAGATTTCAAAGACCTCACCTTTGCCGTAGTCGTAAAGAATTTTGGAGGAAACTCACAGATGGTTGGAACTGATTTAGAAAGTGAATTTAATCGCACAGAGGTTACGCTAGGCAAGTATACTACACCTACCATATTTAAAATGGGATTCTCATTTGTGCCATATGAAAAAGACAATAAAAGACTGTTGGTAGCAGCAGAGCTTAATCACCCAAGTGATAATGCGGAGAGTGTACGACTGGGCAGTGAGTTAATGCTTAGAGAGCTAGTCTATCTTCGGCTCGGATATAAGCTTAGTGTAAAAGGACAAAACTATCCTACTGCTGGGCTAGGAGTAAAGACGCGAATAGGAGTTCACCCTCTTTTTATAGACTATGGCATTAACCCCACTAACAGAATGGGAGTGCAGCACCTGCTTGGAATCAGGTTGCCCTTTAATCAAGATAAAAGATGATGAAAAAGTACACTCAGTTTAGTCTTATCGCGGGTCTATTTTTACTTGTAGGATGCGAGGGTTTTTTTGGAAAAAAGACTTCCACTGATTTTATTGAAATTCCAGAATATTTAGCTAGAGAAGTAGCTTATGTGCCTGTAGAACCTGCGCTTAATCGTTTCCAGAGCCCAGTAGATATCATCGCAGGATATGATGAACTGATTTATGTGGTAGATGATGCTACAGAGGAGATTATATCCCTAGATGAAAGTGGTAGAGAGTTAGGTCGATTTGGGTTAAGAGGAGTGAAATCTGTGGCTCAAAATAGAAGTTTAGACCTGCTGGCGATAGGTACTACAGATAGGCTAGTAGGAGGCTCAGTGAAAGTGGTTACCTGCATCTATAAAGTAGATTTGCATGGCCCTGGTGCTTCTTACGGTATTCAATATGCTCGCGTAGTAGATACAATAGCTCACCCACAGTATTTTAAGTCAACTTTTTCAGGCACAGATACTGCCGTGGTATTTAATAAAATAGCCGTGTTAGCAGATAACAGATTTTATGTGACTCGCACCGGAATTGATAATAATCCTCAAAAATTTGGAGGTCCAGATGACGCAATATTACTTTTTGATGCAGATGGTACGTATCAAACTCCAGTCGCAGTAAATACACCCAGCGGATTTTTTCGGGATTATTTTAAGAAACCAACAGGTATATCTTCTTTTGTGCAGCCACCACAGATAAGTGCCGGTGGACCAGATCACTTCGTCTATACTTCTGTATCTGAAAATACTTCTATAAAAGTACAGGTGATAGATTACATTGAGTCAGATTTTGGGGCTAGCTATGAGCCTCGTCTGCTTTTTGAAAATGATAAGACGGTGTCAGATGGTAATCTTGGTACTCCAGATAAATTTGAGAGACCTGTGTCTACATTAGTTACTGGAGATGGTACTAATTTTATTTTTGTAGTAGATGAAGCTAAGGATTCGCTATATCAATTTACAGTTACTGGGCTAGAAGGTGTAAAGCCACCTCCAGGAGCAGCTTCTACTAAGTATCAGATGGCAAGTTTCGGAGGTAGAGGAGATGCCCTCACACAGTTCAATAAGCCTACTGCTGTAGCTTATAAGAATAGGATATTGTGGGTATGTGATAACGGAAATGGAAGAGTGCTGAGGTTTAAACTGACGACAGACTTTCAGTAATTTTTTGAGAGATATTCATCATTAAGTGATTCCCATCTCATTTGGAATTTGCTTCAGGCGTGAGCTGTTTTAGTATGTAATGATGTAATAAAAGCCTCCCGCCCATTTGCCGATTTCTCTTCAAATGCATGAATTAGAGAAGAGCTGAATTCAGCGAACTGTTTTATTTAATGGATCTTAGGTTTGGTGGCCTTACCTAAGCTTAAGGAGTTTCAGGCAGTTGGTCTTTTTTGTCCTTCTTCCTTCTGAGTCGGAATCTATCAAACTGGTACCTGTAAAACAGCCCAACTCCCGTAGTCGTAACGTTAGTGATATTCCCTAAAGTAGGATCATTTGCGTGTTTCTGAAATCCTCGAATCTTGATGCTGCCGTCTTCAGAAATAAGATAATTTATACTAATGTCGTATGGTCTTGAGCCATGTGCTGCAGCATCTACTGAGCCAGATACTTCGAGTCTGTCATTGAGAAATTTTCTTTTTAGTGATAGTATTAATTCAGCTTCATTTTGATAGCTTGTTTGATAATCCACACCTACTTGTAAACGAGTGTCAAGCTGTCCCAGCCAATTATTTAATTGACTGCTTGCGAAATCACTTAGACTATTGATACCTGTATTAGCAGCTCCTGCGGTTACGAAGCTATTCTGTCCAGAAGTGTTCGCGAAGCTAGGTGGTACGAATGTACCCAATACTAAAAGGGCAAAGACCTGTCTATTTAGTTCCTCTTGGTCCAGCTTTATGCGCTCTATCACCGTATTGAGCGAGCTGCTAGCAGTACCGTTTAGACTAGATTGTGAAGGAAATTTTAAGTCAAACGAGACCTCTGGATTAAAGAGGAGGCCAGATAATTTTAGGTAGCAGTCCACAGGAATGGCAGAGTTGTATGCCTCAAGTTCTTCTTCAGTTCCTGTCCCCGTCATAAGTGTTTTAGGTATAGGGTATTCTCTTTTAATAGCGTCTAGGTCTATTTTGGCATTGTAAGGATTCCCGTCCCAAAATAGTGTTCCTCCTGGGTTTACGGTAAAGTACTTGTTGATAAGGTCTAAGGCAGTAAAAAGATAGTTCCCTCGGTCTATCGTAAGCCCTCCATACATGTTGAAATCACCATAAGTATTTACCTCCATACGTAGGTTTCCATGGCCGGAAGCTTCTATCTTATCGCCCAGTAGTTCATCAAAAATAAGTGTGATGCTGGCGTCATTCGTCACCTCAAAATTAAAGTCCATTCGAACTCCCGCTGCAGATTTGAACGTGTTTTTTAGCTCATTTTCATCATTTTTTAGATTGATAAACTCCACGTAGCTCAGTTTGCCACTCGATTCAGAGTTGTCTAAAGGAATGGATATTTCAGTGCCTTTTCTACTCTTGGCATTTATTTGTAAAAGGATATCATCCATAGGGCCAGATACGAGCAAGTTGCCATCTACAAAAGCCGTCCCAAAGAAGAGCTCATTGTCCTCTCTCTTTGTATTTAATATTTCGAAGTTTTGTAATTTATCAATTTTTATATCGAACAAAAAGTTGTCAAAATTTCGATGACTAACGGCTCCCGTCACAGCGGCAACCTTACCATAGCGATCCTTTAGATTGGCATTGATAATGTCAAATTTGTTGTAATCAATGACTAAAGTAGCATTCCCAGTATATCTTGTTTGTAGATAGTCTACAAGCACATTTAGACTATCTAACTGCATAGACCCATTTAACTTGGGAGCATTAAGTGGTCCGGTGATAGCTATATTAGTGGCGCTAAACCCTTGGATATCTGAAACTAGTCCATCCAAGTATTTTTCAAACGGCTTGATGCTACTGTGTTCTGTTATGAATTTTAAATTCAATGGAGACTTCTTGTTTTTAAAATTTATGTCCCCTAGGATGTTCATATCGTTGAGTAAACCTCCTTCGATTTTACCATTGAGAACTACTGCAAGTTGTGCGTTCTTAATCTCACTAAGTAGACTAAGGTTACCGAGTGTATCCTCATCCAGCATTAGATTTGCTACTTTTAAGTCGGCTTCTATAATGGGAAAGCCTTCATGATCAGAGATATCTATGTAGCCATTGGTCAGACCTTTGAGCTGGATGTCAAAACCTGCGATGAATGGATTTAGGTCATCGAGTTCAAAGTTGTTTAGCAGTACATTGACTTTGTCCGCACCATCACCTAAAGAGCCATCTAAAAAGAGAATCTGGTCTCGGTGCCTGAAGTCAAAAAGCTGAAATGCTGTGATTCCATGGTAATTTAATATATGGGGTTCCTCTTTTTTTCTTAGTGTCCAGGATTGCTCATATATATTTACTTTTGAATTGTCAAAAAACACCAGTGAGGAATCGTTTTTGTAGATAAACCTGCCCCCCAATACAATGTCTAAAATACTATCTCGTGCAGCGGTAGTCTCAAAATTTACTATGCCATCGTTTATATACCCATTGGCATTCAGTATATCAAAAAGGATGCTATCATTTTGTATTAAGCCCTTCGTATTTATTCCGAAATTTATTGGAGTAAAGTCACCTCCGTTTTGCAGGTTGATGCTCAGTGCTGGTGTGGAAACTGCGTCATAATTAAAGTTAGTCAGTTTAGCTGTGGAGAGAATCTTACCATCCTGTTGATTGTAATTAATGGCTACTCCCAAGCTGTCAAAGTATAACCCACTAAGGTACTCGTCAAAAACAGGGTTGTAGCTGAGGACATTTATGGCCAGGTTTATATCTTTGGAAAGCAAAGGTTTTTCAGGCTTATCCCAGTTAGAGGGGTAAATAATATGCTGCATGTAAGCGGCCATATCGGAAAGTTCGGACGGGAGAAAATCACCCGTAATATCTATGGAAGCTAAATCGGACGTTAAGTTGTAGTGTCTGTTATTAGGTTTTATATCGGCAATAAGATTTACATTTTTAATAATGTACGTACGCTCGCCATTATTTAACCTGAAGCTATCCAAAACTACCGAACCACTAAGATTATCGATGTCGTCACCCGTAAGATTAATGTCTCCGGTGAATTGCACGAAGTTGTCTGCACTATCTAAGCCAAGTGTTTTTAGGTTTATACCCGTTACATTGGTCGTAATACCTATTGAAGGTATCGTATCTCGGATATCAAGGATTCCTGTAAAATCAAAGTTAAAACTAGGGTCTGTAATGTTGAAATCACCTGTAAAGAGTTGATCTGCTACATTACCATCTATACGGATGTTTTTGTAATCGTAGTTCGCATAACCAAAATGATGTACAGATCCACTTAAGGTGGTAGTCAGTGTGCTAGCTGAAAGTCCTTTCCCGCGTATACTCAAGTCAAATGAAGTGGTACCTAGAGCTTGGTCGTCTAGCAGTGATTTTAAATTTAAATTGTCACTTTGGAGAGTGCCAGAGTATGCGGGAATACTGTCAGCCTTTTGAGAGTAAGAAACATCTAGACTGAGATCTCCTATGGTAGTACTTGCCTTACCTTTCGCTGTAAAATCATCAAGATATCCTAGGAAAGTGCCGGAGTAACTTAGGTCTCCTAACCTCGAAAACTCAGCAGGAACTGGGTCTAAATCTATTAGTTTGGCTAAATCTTTACTAGTGGATATAAATCTTTTGGCCTTAATATTCAGTCTAGTGGTGTAAATGTCAGGAAGCCCATATAGCTCTGCTGCACCTATAAATGACGTATGTGAGCCTATGTCCAGTTGAATGTCTCTGCTCTTAAGGTTTTCTATGGTGCCAGAGACTTCGCCTTCACCGTGAAAGATATCATTAAATCCGGTAAGCGAGTTGGAAAAGAGAGCCAAATCATCCGAATGGATGGATGTTTTATTGAAATTTGCTTTAACTTTTACCACTTCTATGAAATCTGAAAAGTCAGCATAGCTGCTATAGTCAAACCTAAGGTAATCATGAATGGTACTGCGAGGTGTACGGATTTCTAAATCAGCAAACTCCATAGTAGTGGAGCTGATTATCGTTTTGGCTTTTAGGTTAAGTATGTCTAGTCCAGACTTTTCTCTTCCACTGATATCATCTATCACAAAAGTGAGTGAGTCATTGATAATTTCAAAATCGTGTAAATGACCAGTAAGTGAGGTGTACACCATGTCATTCTCGTCAAATGCTCGGCTACTAGGAGGAGTGTAGTTTTTATTGAAATAATGAAATTTTACATTGTCCAGGGTTACCTTATCAAATAGGACGGTCTGTGTGGATCTGGGTTTGCCAGAAGGAGGAGGCGTGAAATAGTCTATAAGAAATTGGAGATTGAGTCTTTCTTCGTTTTTTGGTATGCCGATATATACTTTGGCATCCTCTAGAGCCACATTGTCAAAGCAGATATTTTGTGCTGACATGGTAAATAGGTCATAGTCTGCGTGTAATTTTTCAATGTAAAAGAGTGTATCGCCTTGTTGGTCTTCCAAGTATACTTCTGAGGCTGTAAGTGCGTCAAAGTAAGAAAGTTCTATGTCTCCAATGCTCACATCTACACCCAGTTCTTTACTCAGGTATTTAGTAGCTTGATCAACCGCCATATTCTTAAACCAAGAAGTCTGTATCATGGCCAATACTAGCAGTGCCAATCCGAGAAGGATAGTTAAAGCTAGGAGCGGTATTTTTACTATTTTTGACAACTTAGAAAATTACTAGGTTTAGATAAGGGTACAAACATACTTTGGAACAGTCAAAGAACAATTCACATCTCATTATACTTGGCATAGAATCGTCCTGTGACGATACATCGGCTGCTGTATGGAAAAATGGCAATATCTGTTCCAATGTGGTAGCATCTCAGGAGATTCACAAAGAATATGGAGGGGTAGTTCCTGAATGGGCCAGTAGAAAACATCAGCAAAACATACTTCCAACTGTTCAGATTTCACTCGAGAAGGCGGGTATTACATTGGCAGAGGTGGATGCCATCGCATGCACTCAAGGTCCTGGCCTTATGGGTTCTTTGTTGGTAGGGCATTCATTTGCTAAAGGCTTAGCTATGTCTGTAAACAAGCCCTATGTGAATGTAGACCATATCGATGCACATGTGCTCGCTCACTTTATAGACGGCGATACTCCAAAGCTGCCATTTTTATGTCTGCTCGTATCGGGTGGACATACTCAAATTGTCACAGTAGATACTGATTACCAGATAGATGTATTGGGAAAAACTATAGATGATGCAGCTGGCGAAGCTTTTGATAAAGCGGGGAAGATGTTAAATCTCCCTTATCCGGCAGGGCCACACATAGATAGACTTGCAAAGCAAGGAAACCCAAACGCTTTTACATTTAATACACCCAAAGTAGATGGTCTTAACTTCAGCTTCTCGGGCTTAAAAACATCGATTTTATACTTTCTCCAAAAAGAAGTTAGAAAGGATAAAGACTTTGTCCAAAACAATAGTTCAGACCTGTGTGCATCTATTCAGCATACTATTGTGTCTTATTTAATATGCAAGTTAGAAAAAGCGATGGATCAGACGGGGATTTTGGAAATAGGAATAGCTGGAGGAGTAGCAGCCAATAGTGAGTTAAGAACTGCGCTTTTAAATTTAGCGGCGACCAAGAGTGGGAAGGCCTATATCCCTAAGTTTGAATATTGCACAGATAACGCGGCTATGATAGCTTACGCTGGTGGAATTAAACTGAAAAATGAAAACTATGGCACATTAACTGATGTATGCTATACTAGAAAGAAATGAAAGGAATATTAAGTATACTATTATTAATAGTTTCTGGAGCATTACTAGCTCAGGACAATGACACCGCAGCCATACGAAAAGCGCACGTAAAAGAGATGAGATTAAAACAGTTTGTGCATGCGTTTGATGAAAAAAAAGATACGTGTCTTTTAGATGTAAAAAAGTACAATGAAGCGGGTAAACTCATCTACAGTAAGCGAGATCTAATTTGTCTAGGGTGGAACAGTAGTGAGGAGTTTGAGTATACCTACACGGACGGTAAAATGACCAAGATGATGATTTACAGGGATGGTCAGCTCTTCGCAAAGAATGAGTACATTTATACTCAAGAAAGTAATGACCCACAGAGTACCATTGGTTATCTGATGGAGACGAAAGATACAATCTTTACAAACTTTAAGTACTTCAAAAGCAAAAGCGGCAGGTTAGATAGCACCTATTCATACGAAAAGCAAGGAGATGGTTCAGAGGTAGTAAGACGCAATATCATACGCTATGACAAAAAGGATAATATAGTGCAAGTATCGAATGCTTTGGAAGGGGATAAGGTGCTAGATATGGTGAGTTATGAGCGAGGTAAGAATGGAGAAATACTAGGTATGGCATATACCACCTACGGAGAGAATCCTCAGTTTGTTCAGACCTATTACGAGTATAATCAAGATGACCAAATAGCCAAGACTACAGATACTCGAAATAGAACACAACTGTATTTCTATACGGCCAAAGGCTTACTAAATAATGTGCTAACTTACAATGGTAAAGGTGGGTTAGAAGTAGAGTTTATATACGAATACGAGTTTTATAGATGAATGTAGCGTGGGTATTCATAGGAGGAGGATTAGGAGCTGCTTGCAGGTGGTGGATCAGTAGTAGTGCCTCATCTACCGGTTTTCCATATGGTACACTTTCTGTAAATCTCTTAGGCTGTTTCTTGATCGGGGTGCTTAGCGTCTACCTCCTTCATCAACCCAAATTAAGCCTTTTACTTATTACGGGATTTTTGGGAGGATTTACTACTTTTTCCACCTTTGGTTTAGACAGTGTTCGCATGCTTCACAATGCCGATTATAAGTCTTTTGCTAGTTATGTGCTGTTGAGCAATGTATTAGGCATCTTGCTCGTTATGTTCGGACATAAGTTGAGTGCTACTTTTTTTAATTGATAGACATGAAAAATATAATAATCATAGTGTTAGCCATTACACAGGCAAGTATTGCTTATGCAGATAAGCTACTTATACCTATGGATGGGACACAAAAAAATCACCTTAAGGCATATGGTATAGCCTACTACGTCCTTGGACAAGAGAAGGAAGTAGAGTGGTTATTAAACTACAAAGGAGGGAGCTTCCTTATGGATGATTATGAGAATATAGAGCGAGAATGTCTGCTTAGAGGAGTATCATTTACTACGATGAGTGAGGCTAAAGCCAATAGAATTAAAGAGGAACTAGCCAATCCAGCAGTAAATGCAGATGTAGTGAAGCTACTCAAAGTACCTAAGATAGCCGTGTATTCGCCTAAGACAGCACAGCCTTGGGATGATGCGGTTACTATGGTGCTGACCTATGCCGAAATACCCTATGACGTAGTTTTCGATGATGAAGTACTGGATGGCAAGCTGCCTACGTATGACTGGCTGCACCTGCACCACGAAGATTTTACGGGTCAGTATGGTAAGTTTTATGCAAGTTTCCGCAATGCAGACTGGTACAAGGAGCAAGTGGCAGAAGCAGAAGCTATGGCTGCTAAGCATGGCTTTGATAAAGTGAGTGAACTTAAGTTGGCTGTTACTAAAAAAATAAGGGACTTCACCGCTGGAGGTGGATTCCTATTTGCCATGTGCAGTGCTACAGATAGTTATGATATAGCTATGGCAGCAGATGGTGTAGATATATGTGAGCGTATGTTTGATGGAGATCCTATAGACCAAGGAGCACAAGCTCAACTGGATTATGAAAAAAGCTTTGCTTTTAAGGATTTTAAAATAGAAATGAATCCTATGAAGTATGAGGTAAGTAGTATAGATGTAGACCCTAGATCTAGAGGTGTACGTGAGGACAATGATCTTTTTGCACTCAATGAGTTTAGTGCTAAATGGGATGTGATACCAACGATTCTTACCCAAAATCACGAGCGTATAGTGAAGGGATTTATGGGGCAGACTACGGCGTTCCATAAGGACCAAGTGAAAAGTACGGTCATTATCATGGGGGAGAATAAAAGCTTGGACGAAGCACGCTACATTCACGGTACTTTTGGTAAAGGACAGTTTACTTTCTATGGAGGACATGATCCAGAAGACTATCAGCATATGGTAGGAGAACCACCTACCGATCTTGCACTGCATCCCAATTCTCCAGGGTACAGATTGATACTGAATAACATTCTTTTCCCGAGTGTAAAAAAGAAAAAACAGAAAACGTAAGTCTGGATAGAGGGTTCAGACTATTGTCTTTTTCACTTTTACCACAATCAGTTGGTTTTTATTGTATAATTGTAGAAGCATATTTAAACATAACAAATGAAAATATTACAATCATCCATTCTCGTTTTTAGCCTGTTATCACTCATGGTAGCATGCACACCAGAAGCGAATAATAGCAAAGAATTTACTATTAATACTGTGCTCACAGCAAGCGGACCTCTATTTGAAGGGAGTAATACGTGCCAAGCAGAAATAAGTTCCAATATAGCCGAGTATATCAAGGAAAACGGGATTACGAAAGAACAAATAGTAGACGTGACCTTAACGTCCGCAGCGGCTACTATAGATACGAGCAACCTAAACTTATTGGAATCTATTAATCTACAGGTATTCTCAGATAATTTCCCAATGCAAAATGTAGCCTTTGCCAATGTAGAAGACAATAGTGAAAAAGTGGATCTAGAAGTAGCCGATGTACAAGAACAACTTAAAGCTATACTTTTTGACGGTAAAAGCTACATCATCGCGGATGCAACTATAAAAGAAGATTTAGACGACGACTTAAACCTAAACATGGAATTGGTGTTTAGCATTAACTATCACAAAAAATAAATACATATCATGAAAAAAATCATCACATTAATAGGTGCACTAGCACTACTTTTTACAATCAGTAGTTTTACTTCTAGCCCAGCTTCCGTTCAAGACGGGGGTGACGATATTATTGGGCTATGGGAGCCAAGCAATGGCAAGGCACGAGTAAAAATAGAGAAAATAGGTTCTAAGTACTATGGTAAAATAGTATGGTTAAGAGAGCCGATAGATCCTGCTACTCAAAAGCCAAAAGTGGACAAAAACAATGAAGACGAAAAAATGAGAAATGTTCCACTAAGAGGATACAGAATGCTAAAGGATTTCGTGTACGACGAAGAAAGTAAAGAGTGGTCAGGAGGGACTATTTATGATCCTGAAAGTGGGAGTCTTTACAGTTGTGTAATCACAATGAAAAATGACGTGCTCGACATCAGGGGATATGTCGGTGTGAAAGCGTTGGGAAGAACCGACACATGGAAAAGAATAAAGATTAAGAAGAAAAACTAACCGTATGAGAGTAGTTCTTAAGCGTTTTGCCCTTACCCTATTTGTGTCAAGTTTTGCGGCGTTGGGTTTTTCTCAAATAGATTCTTCTTTCGTGGAAGAAGAAGAGGACTACAGCATGTACGACGATGTAGAGGATGTAGGAGAAATAACAACGTATTGTAGCCCGAAAATATTTGATCTTAGTCCCAACCGGTTTCTTTCCATAGGGTACGATGTGACTGGAACAGGAACATTAAAAACGTCAAACGAAGGAGCACATAAACCAGACGATAATGTGGCAAGAAATGACCAAAGTGATCTCAACTATCACGGGATACGACTTAATGCAAATATTCCTGTGATATCTAAGTCTAAGTTTGTTTTGCAAGTAGGAGGTGGATTCAATCAATCGCGGATAACGACCAACCAATTGGCAAACGCGGGTGACCACAACACACTTTTGGACGAGATTAGTGGCGGACTCACAAGTATCAACTTGAATACGACGCTTTTCAAGCCATTGGGCGAAACGAACTTTCTTATCTTGCAACTGATGGCAGAGCAAAATGGTAACTACACCTTTGGTTCGTCTACAGAAGGGCCAGATTTGGCGAATACCAAATACTCGGGAACAGCATTATGGGGTAAGCGACCCAATGATAGAAAGCAATGGGGCGTAGGAGTATCTAGAACCTACAGAGCTGGTGAACTGAACTATATACCTGTGGTAATGTATAACTACACCGCCGCAAACCGAAAATGGGGAACGGAAATACTTTTTCCAGCCAGAGCCTTCTACCGCAGAAAAATAGATGCACGAAACATACTACTTGCAGGGTATGAGCTAGAAGGCACATCGTACCGATTGTATAATACTGGTTTCAACGCACAGAATTTAGAACTACGTAGAAGTGAGATTCGAGCTAGAGTAGATTATCAAAAGCAGATAAAAGGCTTTGTATGGATGGGTGTCCAAGCGGGAGTGATACTCAACTATGCCTACAACATTGATGACCTAACAGCCACGGACAATAAGGATTTTTATAGAGGCTTCTTCGGAGACCAGACGTATACCTTTAGTAATACACTGAGCCCAATGCCTTACGTAAATGTGAGCCTTAATCTGGTAAGCAAATAGGGCTATTTTAAGTAATTAGTTCTCGTCTGAACTAACGGTCTTGTCTATGCGTAATGCCGCCTTATAGCGCGTATAAAAGCGGCACTACGTATTCATAGTGTTGGTGATTAGCCTTTTCTATTTGTGAAAGAGTCTTACACATTCAGCTTTGACTTCTTCATCGGCAGTTACATACCTGAACGTGACCCTTATGTAATTTTTATCCAAAATTTTGATATATGGTCGCAAATAGCAAGTTTGTCCATCTATTTCTTTTGTGTAATGGAAACCAGGGAATTCACCAATATTAGACACAAAACCATTATATTCTAGAACACTTGGAGCATAGAATCTCAAAGTGTCCCACGATAGTTGACCAAGTGGAGACCGCAGTTCGGTCAAAAATGGTTTCTCTTTATCCTCTGTACGAATACCACAAACTGCTTCGACAGTGTTCGCATCACGTTTAGATAATGTAGATAAATAAAAAAACATCACTTGATTACTAAAATCAAAATTCGAATTGCACTCATCCTTGTCACTTATATAGGCAGTAAGTGCTTCGTTGATATTCGTTTGATCAAGTGAAGAAGGTTCTAATGCCTTAGCTAAACTTGTGTCATCCCCCAAAGATAACAAAACAGCACTTTTTAGCAAAAGCTAATCATACCAACAATCTCTTCATCAGTAACCGTTACTAACGGCTAGCTCAAAAGGCTCTGGCAGACTAATGTGTGATACTGAAATAGTGTAAAACATATACTCCTATAGATTATCTATCTCCTTCATATCACCCGCCTTCATATCACCCAGCAATATATCTCCTATCCTGATACGTATTAGTCGGACAGTAGCATACCCCACTGCCGCAGTCATTTTACGTACTTGGCGGTATTTCCCCTCGATGAGCGTCACGCTTATCCAGCTCGTAGGTCCATGACGCTCATCCCTGAATCGTGGCGGTGGTCCTAGATGAGTAGGTTCGTCTATACGGTGCACAGTGCACTGCATAGTGCGGTAGATTTTGCCCTCCAACGCTATGTCTACACCAGATTCTAGTGCTGCCATAGCTGCATCTGTTATGAATCCACTTACCTGCACATAGTATTCTTTCTCTATGTGTTTACTTCGTATCCGCTCGCTGGTGCTGCCATCTGTAGTAAGTAAGAGGAGTCCTTCAGATTTCTCATCTAGACGGCCTATAGCCATTATCCTTGGCGGGAAGCCTCCTAAACTAACGAGCAACTTTTTATTCCTTCTTTTATTCTGATTATTGACAAACTGAGATAGGTAGCCATAGGGTTTGTGTAGTTTAAAGTGACGATGGACCACGCTATTTTTTCTTTGCGTTTTCGATAGCTTTCATCGGTGAGCTAGAGTCGTAAGGCACTCTACCACTGGGCACTACTTTACTGGTAGCGTCTAAGTGTGCTTCTTGGTCATCAAAGAAGATATGAGCTCCAAAAGCTTCCAATACTTTATCTTTAGATAGTCCCCCCATAAAGTAGACCTCATCTACATATACTCCCCATTTTCGGAGCGTTTTGATCACTCGCATATGAGAGGGTGCACTACGTGCCGTGACTATGGATAGGCGGAGTGGTGAGAGTTCTATGGTAGTAGGCAGGTGGTCCTGTATGCGAGAGAGTTTTATGAGCAGCTCCGCAAAAGGGCCTTTGGTTAGCGGATTGTCTTCATTGTCTTTTTCATGTTTTAGGAATGCATCTATCCCTTCTGTCTTGTACCTATGTTCAGATTCATCGGAGAAGAGTACCGCATCCGCGTCAAAAGCTATTTTTACGCGATTATCCTTAGGGTTAAAAGACTGAGGTGGAGCATAGATAGATGCCGCTGCACACGCTTTGGAGTCTATCACTGTTTGCACATCTTTCTCATCTTTACTTAGGAATAGATCTACATCATACGCATCTATATAGGGAGCTAGTGGCTCACCACCGCTTAGTGCTACTCGGGTGATGTCTAGATTATGCAGTGCGATACTATTCAGCATTCGGACTCCCGTTTCTGGGCTGTTTCTGCTCATGAGTACAATTTCTACAATGCGCTTATTGGCTTGATTATTAAGCTCTAGTAGGCTTTTTACGAGGTAGAACGCAGACCCTATCTTAAGCGGTTCGTTTTCGTGGGTGAGCTGGTACTTGCGGTATCCTTCTATGCCTTCTTTGTCAAATATGGCATTCTCCTCTTCTAAGTCAAAGAGAGCTCTAGATGAAACTCCTACTACGAGTATGTCTGATAAATCTACGGGCATGCTTCGCTGTTTTTACAATTTATTCAAAGCAACATGTTTTTTTTATTAGCTGCTCATTAGTGTGCCAATTTTTGATAACAGGTTGTGCTTGTTTTATGTGTTAATATAGCGCCTTATAACTATCAATACAGGTATACACAACGTGAAAGCTATAAAAAAGGGTAGGATAAACTGTTCTAGATTAACAGTCATAAGAATCGCCATGATAAGTAGCTGAGAGCCCAACCCTAAGGCAGATACTGCAGTCATGAAATAACTTGGGAATTTTTGATTTCGGGTTGCAGATCTGTCTAAGTAGTAAATGATTTGATCAAAACTGCGGTATAAAATATTAAAGGTGTGAAATAGTATGTTGACGTGGGTTTGCTTTTCGTTTGGGAAGGCTATAGGTATCTTTTTCTCATTGATTCTACTCGTAGTATCTCCGCCGTACTCGTTGCGTAATATCACATAATAGTAGTTATAAAGAGTGCCTTGTAGTTGTATGCCTATAAATGCTGCTATCCCATATAATATAGGAGATTTGGTAATGATACAAATGCATACTATGATTAGAAAATTGAGGACGATATCAAAAATAGAATCTAAGTACCTTCCACTGTAAGAGGGGGTAGCTTTCACGCGGGCTAATTCTCCATCGGCGGCATCTAGTATGGACTTGATAATTAAGCATATTCCCGCGAGTAAAAAATGACGAGAGAGTATAAAATAACAGGCAAATAGTCCTACTATCCCAAATGCAAGGGTCACATGGATAGGTGTAGCCTTTGTGTTTTTAAGTGCGTTAGCTATCCAACGAGCAGGAGTTCGACCGTAGTCGGACAGGTCTAAAAAAGCGTGTGCTTTAGGGATCTTGCTCATGGTGTAATTAAAATGAACAAGAGGACTGAGCTTTGGTTTTTTAAGTAGAGAAAAATAAAGTTATTAGGTATAAACATGGCATGTCCTACTGACGGTAGTCTATGGCAGCTAGATTTAGTCTCATCCCAAACCGGAACAATAGATTTTCTTTAGTTGTGGGTAGCAATGCATTGCTGTGTTTGCGCATAAAAACGCTGGCATCTAAAAATAAATTGTGCCAAAGCATATAGCTTAAATCTACTAAAAGACTAGATGACAATCATTTTGCATTCCCTTTCGATTTTAATGAAATACCTTTAGTTATTTTGGCTATTGTTTTTCTCCTGTTATTCGATACAATTCGGGTAGTAGTTTTAAGAATTAAAATGAAAAAACCTATTTACATATCCGACAGAAATCATTTGCATCATTATGTTTTGTGCCTCCCCCCCCATCAAACATACCCCTAATTTCCAACTACAGCAATAACTAATCTATCAAAGAGCCTGTCTTTGAAGTATCTACGGTTTAGTTTATAGCAAAATTCATTCAGATATAATTGAAGATACTCTTGATTTATTCTGTGATATACGCCTAACAAAGTACGCTTGAGATTAGCAATTGCTATATGTACCCACTGTAGTGTTTTACGGGTACTTACTTTAGATGACTTCACTGTAATATGAGTGTCTACATACTTTGAAAACTGGGTGTAGCTTGTACTCATATCGCTAAATACTACCGAACTCTTATCTAAATTTTCTTGAATAAATCCCTCTATTTCATCAGCCTTCAGCCCTTCTAATTGCTTCATTTTAAAGTATCTGCATTGTCTAGAGGTCTATCCGGTCAGTATATCTTCTAGAGGTATAGATTCTGCAGCTACAGCCACAGGACTCACTCTTTTACTTCCTCTACCTCGCTTTAGGTTGTTTCTTACCTTGCTCTGGGTAGCTGTCACTATAAAACCCTCATCTACTTCTTGCATATCGCTTAGTCCATATAAGGAGTCTCTATCTCCCATAGCTCGTCTTATGCGGTGCATCAGAGACCATACCGTATCATAGTTTCTTATACCCATTTGACGCTGCAGCTCACTTGCTGATATCCCTTTTTTGCTAAAACTCA
>ERZ807291.398-NODE-398-length-73818-cov-8.927674_pt1 | contig 73818 bp, 71 predicted proteins | sample MGYA00521257_ERZ807291 | MGnify/ENA primary metagenome ERZ807291 (study PRJEB31413, sample SAMN03169783) | marine metagenome | biome: Marine; feature: Water; material: Subsurface seawater | place: North Sea | collected 2011-04-28 | depth 1 m m ... | reverse complement strand
CCGACGGCGGCGAGCCATGATCGGGTCATGGTGCTGGAAGTCATGGGCCGGAGTGCCGGGCATATCGCCCTGTCGGCGGGAATCGCGGGCGGCGCCGATGCCATCCTGATGCCGGAAATCCCATGGACGACCGAAGGCCTCACCCGGAAAATTCTCGACGTGCGCGAACACGGTCGGAATTTCGCGCTTGTGATCGTCGCCGAAGCAGCGCATCTGCCGGATGGAGAAGCGGTCGGCCGCAGGCGTGCCGATGGCGGTTTCACGTTTGGCGGGGTCGGCCAGCGGGTAAGTGAACTGATAGAACAATCGACCGGGGCGGAATCGCGGATCACGGTGCTCGGCCATGTTCAGCGCGGTGGTGCGCCGTCCCCGCGCGACCGGCTGTTTGCCTCCGCGTTCGGTGTTTGCGCCGTGGACCTGGTCGCAGAAGGGCAGTTCGACCGTCTCGTCGTCTGGTCGGACCGTGAATGCCGCCATGTGCCGTTGGCCGACGGGATTGCGAAAAGCCACCGGGTCGATCCGAATGGCACCCTGGTGCATACCGCGACCGGGCTCGGTATTTATATCGGCGACCCGGCTGCATCCGGGGCTGCATGATCCGCATATGATTTTCAATAAGGAGCGATAGATTGGCTGAATTTCCCGAGCACCCTTTCTGGGATTTTTCCCTGGGCGTTTACATGTCTGAAGGGGTCGGCCCTGCCTGCCTCGAACTGCAGGACGCCCATGAACTGGATGTGAATGTGCTTCTGTTTTGCATGTGGCTGGGCGCTTCCGGCCGCGGAACGCTGGATGCAGCGGAGATGACGACGGCTCTGGAGGCAGTGGAGGCGTGGCACCACGATGTGGTGCGCGGCCTGCGGGCGGTGCGGGTGCGGATGAAGGGCGGCATGCCGCCGGCTCCCGACAAGCTTTCAGAATCGCTTCGCCAGCGAATACAGAAAGCGGAGATAGATTGTGAACATACCGAACAGCTGATGCTAGCAGGGACGATCGACCGGGACGCCGATGAGTCGCGAGTTGCAGATGCGCGGCTCGCGGACGCGATCGCGAATCTTGCCGGCTATTTCTCCGCGATTGCCAGCGTCGCCACGGATGCGGATCGGTCCAATCTTGCCCATATGCTGGGTTTTGCATTCACTGACCTGGATACCGGCATTGTCCGCGAGGCGTGCGACAGTCTTTAGTATTTCACGCTTCGTGGACTCACAGGGCGAGAAAAACGCCGATTTACATTCGAGGCGAGTGAGGTTTAGACTTCATATGTTCTGTTTTCTACTGATGAAGGGTATGCAACATGGGTGAGAGCGAGCGGATTGAGTTTTTGAAGACCAAGCATGAATCACTCGAGACGGAGCTGAAGGACGAAAAACGAAAACTTCAGCCGGACCTGGCCACCCTGGCAGATATCAAGAAACGAAAACTTGACGTCAAAGATGAGATGAAGCGCCTCACAGATGCCTGAGCCGACGTATGTCTGAACAGTCACACGCATAATTAAAAGCCCGCCCGGGATATGCCCGGGCGGGCTTTATTTTTGTCGTATGTGTCGCCCGATGCCTAGAGTTTGAATTCCGGCATGGCCGGCGTCGAGGCTTTGGGTGTTTCTTCTATGACCGGCGCTTCTGACGTCGATGCGTAGCCAGCGCGCTTCACTTCCTTGTCCAGGTCCTGTCGGTTGCAAAGGCCAAGACCCACCGGGTCACGTGCCGTGATGGTTGCCATGTTCCAGTGCGAGCGATCGCGGATCGCGGTGATCGTCGGCTTGGTTGTGCCGATAAGGCGCGAAATCTGGGCGTCTTTCAGGTTCGGGAAATGCTTCACGAGCCACGCGATTCCATCCGGTTTATCGCCGCGCCGTGCGACGGGCGTGTAGCGCGGGCCTTTGGTGCGGGTCGCCGGCCGGGGCACTCTTGTGACAGCCATCGTAAGGCGTTCCGCTGCATCCGCCTCGCAGCGTTCGATTTCTTCCTTCGTCAATTGCCCGTTTACGATCGGGTCGTACCCGACCATACCCACGGCAACCTCGTCATCGGCGATGCTTTGGATTTCCAGATCGTGGAGACCGCAGAACGCGCCGATCTGGCGGAACGTCAATGCGGTGTTTTCGATCAACCACACGGCGGTGGCCTTTGGCATCAGCGGCTTGGTGCTTTCGTTTGCTTCACGGCTCATAACGTTGTGCTCTCTTGCTACGTTCAGTATCCAGGTTGCGACCGTCGCGCGGCGCAGGGGTCAGCCTGCGTCGTCGACCGTCAGCATGATCTTCCCGATATGGCTGCTCGATGCCATCAAGGCGTGGGCTTCGGCAGCATTTTCCAGCGGGAAGGTTTTGAAAATCAGGGGTTTGATATCGCCTTTTTCGAATAACGGCCAGAGATTCTCGTATACGGCCTTCGCAACGACCCCTTTTTGTTCGGTCGTTCTCGGCCGCAGGGTCGACCCGGTATAGCGAATCCGCTTGGCCATGATGGTCGGGATAAACAGTTCGACCTTCGCGCCTTTCTGTACCGCGACCTGCACCATGCGCCCGTCGGGCGCGAGCACATCGAGATTCCGGTTGAAATAATCGCCCCCGACCATATCCATCACGACCGTACACCCGACGCCGCCGGTGGCGTCCTTGACGACTTCGACGAAGTCTTCTTCGGTGTAGTTGATCGCCCGGGTCGCACCCAGGTCTTCGCAGGCTTTGCATTTTTCAGCATTGCGCGCGGTGGTGAAGACCGTCGCACCAAAGGCCTTCGCGACCTGGATAGCGGCGGTACCGATACCGCCCGATCCGCCATGGATCAGGATGGTATCGCCTGCCGTCAACTGCACACCGTCGAACAGGTTGGTCCAGACGGTGAAGAAATTCTCGGGGATCGCTGCCGCGTTGAGCATGTCGTAGCCCTTGGGCAACGGCAGGGCCGTTGCGTCGGGTATGACACAATACTCCGCATATGCGCCGCCCGAGACGAGCCCGCAGACGGAATCGCCCGGCGCAAATCCGTCGACGCCGCTGCCGACCGCGACCACGGTGCCAGCGAGTTCCAGGCCGGGGATATCGGTGGTGCCGGGCGGCGGCGGATAGGCACCCTGGCGCTGCATGGTATCGGGGAAATTAATGCCCACGGCCGCCGTCTTGACCAGCAATTCGCCCGCACCCGGTGTCGGGGTCGGACGTTTCGCAGGTTTCAATACCTCGGGGCCGCCAAACTCGGCGATCTCGATTACGGTCATGGTTTCGGGTATCTCGAAGGACACGGACATCTGCGCTCGGAAATGATGGAAAAGAAGGTTGAAGGTCTATCGTCTCGGCGGCACACTGGCAAGCCCGGTAAAAGGAGAATTGCAGGTGCTGGAAAACGATGATCTGCCAAAAAACATGCCGAAACCCAAGCGGGACCTGTATCCGATCTCGATTGAAGAACTGCATGAGTATATTGCAGAGATGCACGAAGAGATAGAACGCGTCCGCGCAGAGATAGAGCGGAAAGAGGCGCACCGGGCAGGTGTGGAAGCGATCTTCAAATCCTGACCCTGAAGGGTGCCGTGCCAGCGGCCAAATATTAACGCGGTTCGTAAAAAAAATAATTTTTTTAACGGGTGAGAAGTTTTCTATCGCTGGCCATGAGTTTATTAATATATTGAAAAATAAGATGATTTTGGAATATTGGGGCTGAGAATAAAAATGCGCCGGGTTGAGTTTTTTGCGTATTTTCCCCTTTTTTTAAACTTTTGTTAACCATTTGGGCCGTAATCTCTTTTTTGACGGCTCGGGAGACTGGGCCGTCGAAAAGGATCCTCATCCCATCCTTTTGACGCCTCCCTGTTGACTTGAGCCGCCCTCCGGGGCGGCTCTTTTTTTACTTTACGCTTTGTTCAGGTCGCTGGAAGTAGTGTAAACACAACGCTATGACGGAAAACCAGCCGAATATGGAACCAAACACGATGTCCGGCCCGATGACTGCTTTTATTGAAGAAGCCTACCAGGACACGTTGTCCCTGATGACCGAGTTACGTGATTTTCTGGCGGAGGTTCAGGCCGCGCCCGAGGATCCGAATGCCGACCGGCCCCCAGATGTGCGGGCGCGTATCGTTAAGGAAATTTCGTCGATCACGCGGAACCTGACCGAGGCGATGGCATGGCTGTTGCTGCAGAAGGCGGCGGGAGCGGGCGAAATAACCCCCGAAGAAGCGGAAACCCGGGCTGACGGACTATTGGCACAGGTGGATGCGGATCGAATCGCGGCCGCTGACGGCGCGGAATTGCCGCTGGAAATCCGCGGGTATATGGATCGCAGCCGCAGGCTATACGATCAGGTGCTCAGTCTTCGTGAAATGGTGTCAAAACAGACGGGCTGACGGTTCATGTCCGGCACCCAAAATTTCACAGATCTGAGAACATATCAGAGATAAAACGCAAAAAAGGACGCCAATGGCGTCCTTTCTGCATTTCTGAGGCTTGAAGCCGCAGGCGTCTTAGCTGCCGCCTGTGCCGAGCCCGATTCCCTGGAAGCGCTTGTTGAACTTCGCAACCTGTCCGCCGCTATCGACAAGGCGCTGTGAACCGCCTGTCCATGCCGGGTGGGACTTGGAATCGATATCGAGCTTCATCGTATCGCCCGGTGCGCCCCATGTGGAGCGGGTCGTGTAGGTCGTGCCGTCGGTCATCACGATATTAATTTCGTGATAATCGGGGTGAATATCTTTTTTCAACGCATTTCTCCTGCGAAAGTCTGCGGTTTATAGGGAATGGGCGGGGGCATTGCAACAAAAACCGGTGGCCTGGCGGCACATCACCGATCTTTCGCTATCAGCGCTGGGTCAGCTTGAATTCTATCCGCCGGTTACGGCGATAGGCGACCTCGTCGTTTCGCGCGTCCAATGGCTGAAATTGGCCGAATCCGGCCGCGACAAGCCGCTTGGCCGGGACCCCGAATGCGCGAAGCTGTTTCACGACCGCGATGGCGCGGGCTGATGACAATTCCCAGTTGGACGGAAATTTGGCGGTTCGTATGGGCAGGTTGTCTGTATGTCCGTCAACCCGCAGGACCCAGTTAAGCCCATCCGGGATGCGGTTCGATATTTCGTTCAACGTTTTTGCGAGCTTCTCGATCTGTCCTCTGCCGCCGGGGTTCAGGTCCGACGAGGCGGAGGGAAACAATACTTCTGACTGGAACACGAAACGGTCGCCGACAATGCGGATATCCTGCTGATTGCCGAGGGCCTCGCGCAGCCGCCCGAAAAATTCTGACCGGTAGCGGGCAAGTTCCGCGACCTTGCTGGCAAGTGCCTGGTTCAGACGTTTGCCCAGCGCGGTGATCTGCACATTCTGTTCCGCTGCCCTGGCTTCCGATGCGCCGAGGGCGGCGTTGAGCCGGGCAAGCTGACGCCGGAGCGCGACGAGCTGACGGTTCAGCGCCGCGACCTGTTTCTTGGCCTCGGCGCTTTCACGTTGTTCGTCCGTCAGGTCCTCGCCGATCCGCTGCGCCTGTGCGCCGAGCTCTGCGATGGTGAGATTTTTCTGCGCAATATCCTTTTGTGCAAGCGCCGTGCGTTCCTGTTCGGTCGAAAGCTTTGCTTCGAGTTCTTTCGACCGGTCGCGAAGCGCCGTGAGTGATGCGTCGCGGGTCTGCACGGTGGCGGCAAGTTCGCCAACCCGCTTTTCCAGGCTTGTACGAAGCTCGCGCAGCGCCTTTAAATCCCGGTTGAGTTGGGCGATCTCGCCAAGCTGCGCCTCGATCATGGACTTGTCCGCGGTAACCGATTTTCGCGCTTCTTCCAACTCTGCGGCGGTGCTGTTGGCGGATGCCAGGGCGGTATCGAGTTTTCCCTGTAGGTCGTCCCGCGCGCGTGTCGCATCGGCGAGCATGGATTCCAGTGCATCTTTCTGGGGCAGCAGCTCAGACAGTTGGCTCGACAGACGTTCGCGGGTGGCGGTCGACGAGGACAGATCTGCCGATAATTGCGAAACTTCGTCCCGGAGCCGGACATTCGCCGTGCGTTCCAGCGACAGCATTTCGCCAAGCTCGGCGACCTGACGGTTCAGGCGTTCGAGCGCCTGGTTTCGACCGGACAGCATTTCACTCAGGAAAAACTGCGCCAGCGTGAAGACCATCAGCAGGAAAATAATAATAATAAGCAGCGCTGAAAGCGCATCGACAAAGCCGGGCCAGATATCGAGCGTGGTTCGCTGTCGCCGCGACGAGCCGGGCATTTACTTTATTCCCCCGCCGCGGGCCTACCGGCCCGCTTTTTCGGCGATCGCCGCGAGGGTACGCGACAGGACCCGTATTTCACTCCGCAATTCACCGATCATCTCGGCCCGCCCGGTGGCTGTTTCTTCGAGCAGGCGGGAAAGGTGGATGTCGATATTACGGATATGGGCCGGAACTTCGTCGCTCCCGGAACCGCTGCCGAGTGCCGGCCGGTTCAGACTTTCTTCCAACCGCGACAGGATAGGTTTCAGGTCCATCTGGCTCTCCGCCAGTTTCACCATCAGGTTCTGTTCGGTCTTCATCTGGTCGGTAAGCGTCCCCAGGCGGTCCGCAAGATCGGTGATTCCCGAATTCGCACCGATCCGTGATTCCTCTCCGCGCTGCAGGGTACGTTGCAGGTTTTCCAGCCCGTCGGCGGTCTGTTCGAGCAGGGCCTGCACATAGGCCGGGACGGACTGATCCCCTTCGCCGATTGATCCGCCGGAACCCAGCCGTGTCTGGCCGGACAACCAGTCTTCCAGTTCGTTGTAAAACCGGTTCTGCGCCTGTCCGGCCTGAAGTTCGAGAAAGCCCAGAACCAGAGAGCCCGCAAGTCCGAACAACGACGATGAAAATGCCGTGCCCATGCCTGATAACGGCGCCTGCAGGCCTTTCTTGAGGTCGTCGAACACGGTGCCCATTTCGCCGGACCCGACATTGAGGGTGGCGATAACGTCGCTGACTGCGCCGATGGTCTGCAACAACCCCCAGAACGTGCCCAGCAGGCCGAGGAAAATCAGCAGGCCGATCAGGTAGCGGGAAATATCGCGGGATTCATCCAGCCTCGATGCCAGCCCGTCCAGAAGCGAGCGCATCGACATCGTCGACAGGCTGAACCTTGCCGTGCGTTCGCCGAGCATGGCCGCCATTGGCGCCAGCATGCGCGGTTCAGGTGACGCGGACAGCGTTGGCTGACCGGCGCGAAAGCTCTCGAGCCAGGCAACATCGCTGGTCAGGACGAAAACAATCCGGAAAATATAGACGATGCCGAGAAGCAGAACGCCGATGATAAGGCCGTTCAAGGCTGCGTTTGCCATGAACGCATCCCGGATGCCGCCGGACAGAACCGCTGCAAGCACAAGCACGGCGCCGAGGAAGACGACCATTCGGATCAGATAGCGCCGCGGGTGGGTCATCGTCAGGTCGGCTCCGTCAGCTGGCTGTCAGCGGGAAATCGTGGGACGTGGGCGGTGGGCGCGCATTATCTTTTTGTGACGATAACATCTACCCGGTCAGGCGGGCCGCCTTCGGATTTGTTTCCGAGTGCCCGCACGTCGATCCGCGTGCTGCGCACGCCTTCCTTGATCAGGCGCGAGCGAACGGCAAGTGCCCGGGACAGGGACATGCGACGGGCCTGGCTCGGCGTTTGTGCACCACCGCCGGAATAGGCCAGCAGCTGAAGGCGCAATGACTCGTCGGCCTTGAGCGATTTCGCGATGTTATCGAGTTGCCCGCCCGCGGCGTTTTCTACCGCGGCCGCGCCGGCGCCGAACATCAGTCGGAACTGTTGGCCGGCGGCGAGCTTTCCGCCGGTCGCGGGGGCCGAGGTCAGGGCTGCCGTCTGTGTGGGCTGAGCGGCGGGTTTGGGTGTCGGTCGTGCAGCCAGGGGGGCGGGCGGTGCAGGTGGCGGTGCAAGTGTCGGCGCTGGCGGCGGTGGTGCGACGCGGGTCGGGGCGCCGGGCTTGAATGAAGGCGCCGCGGGCGGCGAAACGGGCAGGGGCGGCGCACTCGCACGTTGCTGTATGGCGGGTGCCGCTGGAACCTTGGGTGCGGCCGGCGGCTTTGCGGCGATCACCGGTGCTGCCGGGGGCGTGATGCGCGGTGCGGCAGGCCTGCTGAGAGGCTTCGGCTGTGCAGCCCTGACAGGCGCCGGACGGGCGACCATCGGACGTTTCATTTGAGTGGGCGGTTTGAGGGCGAGCCCGTTGGAGACAGGTACGGCACTGGCTCGCGGTGCGGCGGGTGTGGCCGGCGCAAACCGGCGGCTGCCGTTCTGACGGACATTGGGCATCAGCAGCGAGCGTACGCCGGGCCGAAGCATCTGCGGAACGTTCTGCGGGGTGCCGAGCGAATCAAGCACACTGAGGTCGACCGACACGGACCCGGCATGGCGCTGCGCCTGGGCTGTCGGTGGCGTGACAAGGGCGGCGGTTACAACAGCGAATGCCGCGGCGGTTAAAATGCGTGGTGCAGCGGCCGATAAATGCCGTGCAAATCTGGGAGCCATCATTTCCAACCCGAATTATGAACGCGGTACCGGGCCTGATCCTGAGGCTCCGGACAGGGCAACATAGCTGAGAGCGGGTGCGGCGACAACCGCTTTGGCAAGGTGTTAATCAAGCAACCCATTGAAAATGCGGATCAATCGGTGAGCTTTAGCCCTTCGTTGCGGACCGCTTCCATCAGCATTTTCCGCAGGGGGTCATACAGGTGCTGATTTGCCGCGAGGATCGAGTCGCCGTACAGCATGTTGTCACGCCCGTCGATCTGGCTTACCAGCCCGCCGGCTTCGCGGACGATGACAATTCCACCTGCCACATCCCAGGGTGACAGGGCCGTTTCCCAGAAACCTTCGTAGCGTCCGGCAGCGACATAAGCGAGGTCGAGCGCCGCGGAGCCCTGGCGGCGGACCCCGGCCGTGCGGTTCATCACGACATTGAGCATCGCGGAGAAGGCTTTTTTGCCCGGCCGGTTGCCAAAGGGAATGCCGGTCGCCAGCAGCGCATCACGCATATCGCTGCGTCCGGAAACCCGCAGGCGTTGCCGGTTCAGATAGGCGCCTTCATTGCGCTCGGCCCAGAAAACCTCGTCCCGGACAGGCTCGTAAACCATGCCGGCGACAAGCTCCTTGTCGCGTTCGACCGCGATGGAAATTGAAAAATGGGGGATGCCGTGAAGGAAATTCGTCGTGCCGTCGATCGGATCGATAATCCAGCGCTCGTTCGCGTTTTCACCTTCGATCGTGCCGCCTTCTTCCATCAGGAAGCCGAACCCGGGACGTGCCTTGTGCAGTTCCTCGTGCAGAATTTCTTCGGTGCGTTTATCCGCTTCCGACACGAAATCGCCGGGCCCTTTGCGGGAAACCTGCAGCTGTTCGACTTCGCCGAAATCGCGCATCAGCAGTCGCGACGCCTTGCGGGCGGCATTATTCATTACGTTAATAAGGGGGGTCGGCATCGACATTGCGTTTTCGGCTTTCCTGCAATACCGGGCCCGGAATACCAGGAATGCCGGCAAATGGGACGATATCAGTCCTTGGCGCGCTCTACGTAGGTGGCGTCTTCGGTGTTCACGACGATCCGTGTGCCTGTCCCGATATGTGGCGGGACCATCACGCGGACGCCGTTTTCGACCATGGCCGGCTTATAGGAAGACGACGCGGTCTGGCCTTTCACCACCGCGTCCGCTTCCGTGACCTCCATGGTGACGTGCTGCGGCAGTTTTGCCCCCGCGACCACGCCGTCGATCAGCTCTGCTGTGACGACCATGCCGTCCTGCAGGAACGCCGCCGAATCCCCGATATCGTCTTTCGCGAGGGAAAACTGTTCATAGGATTCGCTGTCCATGAACATGATCTGTTCGTCTTCGGCATAGAGATACGTCGCGTCTCTTTCCTCGACCATCAGCTTTTCGACGGTCTCGCCGGTCCGGAAGCGTTCGTTGGTCTTATTGCCGGATTTCAGGTCGCGCATTTCGACCTGGATAAAGGCATTGCCCTTGCCGGGCAGCAGTATCTCGGTTTTGAGTACGCGCCATTGCTTGTTGTCATGCTCGATGACGTTGCCGCCTCGAATGGTATTAGCCTGGATTTTCATCCTGCAGATCCGCTTTGTAAGTTTTCCGGGTAAGGGCGGCGGAAACTATCAGCTTGCCCCGGAATTGGCAATCATATCGGCAGCTTCCGAATCACCCATCATTATCGGCATAATCGTGTGTTTGGCCGCGGAAATCGCGCAAATTCCATCTGCCGGGGAGTGCGCCGTCAGGGGTGACGTCCTGTGCCGGGGCTTTGCCGTGGCCGCCGGGGATATCGACCACATAGGTCGGCTGGCACAGGCCTGAAATATTGCCACGCAGCGCGGATACCAGCGCGCGTCCTTCCTCCAGCGTCAGCCGGAACTTTGCCGTGCCGCGGGCGCGGTCGGGGTGGTGCAGGTAATAAGGTTTGACCTTCAGCGCGATCAGGCGGCGCATCAGGTCGGTCAGTGCATCAACGGTGTTGTTCACGCCTTTGAGCAGCACCGTCTGCGACAACAGCGGGATGCCGGCCCGGGTCAGCCGGTCGCAGGCGGCGGCAACATCATCGGTCAGTTCGCGGGCGTGGTTGGTGTGCAGCGCCATCCAGACGGGGATGTCCGATGTCAGCGCCGCGATCAGCCCGTCGGTCACGCGGTCGGGCAGGATGACCGGCACGCGGGTGTGGATGCGCAGGTTGTTCAGGTGCGGGATTGCATTCAGACGGGCGACGATGCGAGCCAGACGCACGTCCGACAGCGACAGCGGGTCGCCACCGGTCAGAATGACTTCGCGAATCCCGGGGTGCTCTTCGATGTATCGGTAGGCGACCTCCAGGTCGGCGGCGGTTGGCGTGCCCGCCGCCCGGCCCACGCGGTCGCGGCGAAAGCAGTACCGGCAATAGACGGGGCAGGCCAGTGTCGGCATCAGCAGCACGCGGTCGGGATAGCGATGAACAAGACCGCGGACCGGTGAATGGGTCTCGTCGCCGATGGGATCGTCAAGTTCGTCATCGGCCCGGATCAGTTCGGCAGGGTCAGGCACGAACTGGCGCGCGATTGGATCAGTCGGGTCGGCCGGATCTATCAGTGCCGCAAGTCCCGACGGGATCGCGATGCTGTATTCGGTGCCGACCGCATCGAGCGCGACGACCTGCGATTCGGCGGCGAGCCCTGCCCGGGCAAGGTCGGCACCGGTGCGCAGCGTGGCGGATTTCATGGCGTGCAGACCTGTTTAAGCGTGGTCGATGACAAAGGTGACGTTCCCTGCGTTGATGGGGCATTATCGCCGCCATGAAGAATAACGAAACCCCACCCGAAAAACCCGCCGCCGCCGCCTGGTGGCATCCCGACCGTTTTGAAGACCGCGCCGACGCTCTTGTCCGCCGTGCCGACATGGTCAAATCCGTCCGCGAATTTTTCGACCGGCGAGGCTATGTCGAGGTCGATACCCCGGCACTCCAGCTGTCGCCTGGGATGGAGCCGCACCTGACGGCGTTCGAAACAGCGCTGGGTGAGCCCAATGGCGACCGTCAGCCGGTCTACCTGCATACCTCACCCGAATTCGCGATGAAAAAACTGCTGGCGGCAGGGATGCAACGGATTTTCCAGCTTGCCCGCGTCTTCCGTGACGGCGAACGCTCGCCCCGGCATCATCCCGAATTCACCATGCTCGAATGGTACCAGACCGGTGCAGGTTGGCGGGATATCGCAGAAGAAGCCGCCGAGTTCGTGCGCGCCGCCTGCGGGCCGGTCGTGCAGCGTGGTGACGTGAGTTGCGACCTGAGCCAGCCATGGGAATTCCTGTCCGTACAGGACGCGTTCGCGCGCCATGCCGGGATCGACCTGCTGGCGACGGCGGACGATCCGCTGAACCCCGATACGGACATGCTGTGCATGTTCGCAGACGGGCTCGGCATACGGACAGCCGATACCGATACCTGGGAAGATATATTCTTTCGTATCTACCTGGACCGGATCGAACCCCAGCTCGGTGTCGGTGCCGCGACGGTGCTGCATTCCTATCCGGCGGCCCTGGCGGCTCTGGCCCGGCTGTCGCCGGAAGACGTGCGCGTGTCAGACCGTTTCGAGATTTTTATCTGCGGGTTGGAGCTTGCCAACGGCTATGGCGAACTGACCGACGCCACTGAACAGCGCAGGCGCTTTGCCGTGATGACGGCGCAGCGCATTGCCGAAGGCCGCGCGCCGTATCCGGTGGATGAGGATTTTCTGGCCGCACTGGAAAACGGGATTCCGGATTGTGCCGGGATCGCGCTCGGCTTCGACCGGCTGGTCATGCTGGCCGCAGGGGCGGATCGGATCGAGGATGTCTTGTGGGCGCCGGTGGTAAACCCGGACGTCTAACCCGCCATCTTTTCGTTGAATGCTTTCACCGCCGCGCCGGGACCGTCCTTGTGGTTCCAGACACCGCCGCCGACGGCGAGGAAATCTGCCCCGGCCTCGATAATCGTTTCACAATTATCGACCGTGATCCCGCCAATGGCGACGCACGGGATGGTCATAAGTTCCTGCCACCAGGTCAGGATATCGGTGTCTGCCGGCGTGGTGATCTCTTTGGTGGTGGACGGAAAGAACGCGCCAAAGGCCACGTAATCGGCGCCCCGTTCGCCGGCATCGAAGGCAAGGTCGCGGTCGGCCTTGCAGGTGACGCCGACGATGGCCTCGTCACCGACAAGCCGCCGCGCGTCGTCATAAGGTGTGTCATCCTGGCCGACATGGACACCGTCGCAACCGAGTTCGGCGGCGAGATCGGCACGGTCATTCATGATAAAGGCGACGTCGCGGTCCTGCGCGACGGGCCGCAATATATCGCAGGCCCGCCGGATGTCGTCGTCCGACACGTCTTTCAGGCGAAGCTGAATGCAGGCGACGTCGCCGCCATCCAGAGCCGCCGCCATGATTTCCGCGAATGCTTCCGGTCCCCCCGCGTCGAAAGACGGCGGGGTGATCAGGTAGAGCTGGCAGGATTCGGCGCGAATGGGGCTAGGCCTTGCCCTGATAGATTTTGACGATTTCGCCGAGCATTTTCAGCGCATCTTCCTTCGGACGCTGGAAGGTGTTGCGGCCGATGATCGAGCCGTTACCGCCGCCGTCGCGAATGGCCTTGGCTTCGGCATAGATGCCTTTCAGGTCTTTCGCTTCGCCGCCCGAGAACACGACGATACGCCGGCCGTTGAAGCAGGACTGCACGACGTGCTCGATGCGCTGGGTCATCGTCTTTACGGGGATCTTGTGGTCCTTGTAGACCTTCTTAGCCGGGTCGAGGAACATTTTGTCGGTCGGCGGTTTGACCTTGATGATATGCGCGCCCATCAGGGCGGCCATGTGGGCTGCATAGGCGCAGACATCCATCGCGGTTTCAGCTTCCTTGGTCACCATGCCGCCGCGCGGGTAGGACCACATAACAACCGCAAGACCGACAGACTTGGCTTCTTCTGCCAGTTCGCGAATCTCTTCCATCAGTTCGAACTGGTATTCGGAACCGGGGTAAATCGTAAAGCCGATCGCGGCGCAGCCGAGGCGCAGGGCATCGTTGACCGAGGCGGTGACGGCCTGGTCTTTCTCGGTTGCAAGCGAATTGGCGGAGTTGCATTTGAGGATCGTCGGGATCGCGCCCGCGAAACTGTCAGCGCCCGCTTCGAGCATGCCGAGCGGTGCGGCGAAAGCCGACAGGCCGGCATCGATGGCAAGCTGATAATGATAATGCGGGTCGTAGCCGGCGGGGTTCGGCGCAAAGCTGCGCGCCGGGCCGTGTTCGAAACCCTGGTCGACGGGAAGGATCACGAGCTTGCCTGTGCCGCCCAGTTTCCCTTCCATCAGTATCCGCGCCAGATTTCCCTTTGTTCCGGGATTGTCACTTTCGTAACCGGCAAGAATTTTTTTGACTTTCTGACTGACGCGCATGATCGGATTCCTCATTTAACTGGTTGCCTCTGCTTAGCCTAAAGGCGCCGGCATTTCAATCGGCCGATTGCCTGTCCGGGGCGGAATTCCGGGGTTTTTTATCAGCGGAAATTGCGATGATTCTGAACGCTATTTCAGCTGTCTGCCCCTGTTGACGCGGCTTTGATGTGCATCGTATGGTGCAAAAACAACTAAAAATCGGCGGTTTACGCGGTTTCATGTCTAAACTGGATGAAGCAGAACAGCGCTTGCAGCGCGCAGTCGCAGGGCTGGAAGAGGCGGCCCGGGCGGTAGCGTCTTCGGCGCAGTCTGCTGTGTCGAAGGCCGAAAATGCTGCCGCGGCCCCCGACCCGGCGGTTGCTGCCGCACTGGAAACAGCTCAGGCCCGCAATGCCGAGCTGGAAGATGTTAATACTGTTATTGCCCAGCGCCTCGATGGCGCCATCACGCGTATCAAAACCATATTGGAAGACTGACATGCCGGAGGTCGACGTTGCCATTAACGGGCGCAATTACCAGATTGCCTGCGGTGACGGGGAAGAAGCGCATCTTGCCCAGCTTGGGGAATATGTTGATCGCCGCGTCAAGGAACTCGTGGCGGCTGTGGGCCAGGTCGGGGATTCCCGGCTGCTGGTAATGGTGTCGCTGATGATCGCCGACGAACTTGCCGAGACCTATGCCGACCTGAAAAATGCGTCATCCGAGGCCGAGGGCGCGGTGTCGCCCCAACAGCTTGAAGACCGGGTCGCCGAAATAGTTGATGCCGCAGCCACACGGATCGAGGCCGCCACGGCGGGTCTGACCGGTGCCGCACCTGTGGCCGAATAGCCGGCCGCTGGAGGCGTCTGGCGGAATTGATTTCGTCTGACTGTGTAAGTTGATTTCCCGTTTACTGTTTATGCACTAGGTTAATCTCCAGGCGGGGCTGTCCGGTGCGATGTGTCTCTACATCCCTGGGGCCAATACATCTCTCTAGGGAGCTGTCTCTGCGGGGACCTTGGTCTCAGCACGCGGCGCCCACCTGTCTCGTACAGGCCACAGAGGATCACATAGACTGCCGGCTGTGACGGCTCCGCCGCCCGCGAATTCAGCCAGCGTCCACCACCGGCGCCGACGACCAGCGCCTATAATGAGCATTTCCGACGTGACACCCCCGACGGAACCCAGGCCTGACTTTAACAAGTCCGGCATCAAACAGTCGCTGCGCGATGAAGCCGCCAGGCGTCGCGCGGACGTCCATGCGGTGCGCAGCGATGCGGCCGGGGCGGCACTGGCCGTCAGGTTTCTTGACGCCTTTTCAGGCCGATTGTCTGGACGTGTCGTCTCGGTTTATTGGCCGATGCGCGACGAGATCGACGTGCGGGGCCTGATCGGCGTACTCGCCACTGCCGGCGCACAGGTGGTATTGCCGGTCATGGCGGGGGCGGATTTGCCTCTGGTGTTCCGTGAATGGCGGGCCGGCGACGAGCTGCTGCCGGGGGCGTTCGGTGTCCGGGAACCTGCGGACGATGCCCGCGTTTTGACCCCTGATATCGTTGTTGCGCCGCTGCTTGCTTTTGATGTTGCCGGTAACCGGCTCGGCTATGGCGGGGGATATTACGACCGCACCCTTCGCGATCTGCGGGCGGGCGGTGCTATTATTGCCGTCGGCGTCGGCTATGACGAGCAGGAAATTTCATCCGTCCCGGGGCATACGGGCGATGAAATTCTCGATATGATTATCACCGACCGGCGCACTCTCCGCGTCGGCAAGTAAGGAAGTTATTCTCTATGCGAATTCTGATATGCGGCGATGTGGTCGGGCGGACCGGGCGCAAGGCCGTGGTCAAGCATGTTCCCATGCTGCGCGAACGCTATGACCTCGATTTCGTCATCGTGAATGGTGAAAACGCGGCCGGCGGGTTCGGTATCACGCCGAAAATCTGCGATGAATTCTATGGCGTCGGCGTCGATGTGATCACCACCGGCAACCATGTCTGGGACCAGCGCGATATCATTCCCCATTTCGATAAAGAACCTCGGATTCTCAGGCCTGAAAATTTCCCGGCCGGGACACCGGGCAAGGGAGTTGCCGAATTCAGGGACGCGCGCGGGCGGCGGATTGTCGTGATGCATCTGATGGCGCGATTGTTCATGGATCCGCTGGACGACCCGTTCGCGGCGATGACTGCCATGCTCAATACCTGGCGGCTTGGTGCGAATGCCGATGCCATTATTCTTGATTTTCACGGCGAGGCATCGAGCGAAAAAATGGCGATGGGCCATTTCGTCGATGGCAAGGTGTCGGTCGTGGTCGGGACACACACGCACGTGCCGACGGCGGATGCGCAGGTTTTTCCCGGCGGTACCGGCTATCAGACCGATCTCGGCATGTGTGGCGATTACGATTCCGTCATCGGCATCCGCAAGGAAATCTCGGTCGAACGCTTCGTGCGCAAGATGCCGACGGCACGGATGGAAGCGGCAGCGGAAGAGGCCACATTATGCGCCGTGATGGTCGATATCGACGATGGCACCGGGCTTGCAACCGATATCCGCCCGGTCCGCATCGGCGGACGGTTGCGCGGGGAAATGCCGGACTAGGCGACGGGCCTTAGCGGTGGCGGTCGAATTCTGTCCGCTCACGACAAATTTTGGCGTTTTCATACGTAATTCATTCGACGCCGGGGGCGTTCTCGCTGTATTGTTCGGCTCCATTGAATTTGTGAGTTGTAGATATGTTCGGATCCAGCCGCGCCCGACGCCATGACATTCCCGATGGACAGCTTTTCAAAGCGGTCGGCGGTGGCACATGGGAATATACCGGACCGGCGCCGACGGTTGCGCCAGAACCCCACGCACGCCTTGTGCGTCCGGGTGATCCGCGCACCATCAAGATCATCTCGATGGATGCCCTGACCGATACCAGCCTGTTCGAGCGGGTTTCCTGATCCCGGGCAGGCGTAAGCCTCTGGACATTACGATGTAATTTGCGTCTTCCCGGCGGAGGCGCAGATTCTCCCATGGGGTAACCCATTGGCATTCATATTCCCGCCCCCGCGCCCCATTCCTGCCACATTGCAGGGTTACATCTTTGCCAATCGCCCGAATCTCGCGGAAATGTGGGGGTTCAGGGTCGCATTTGCACCAGATATGGTGTAATTTGCGGCACTTTACGGGCATCTGACGGAGCGATCATGGCGGGCCATTCCAAATTCAAGAATATTCAGTTCAGAAAAGGGGCGCAGGATGCGAAGCGCGCCAAGGTTTTCACCAAGCTGATCCGCGAGCTGACGGTTGCGGCCAAGCACGGCGAAGACCCGGACGCGAACCCGCGTCTGCGTTCCGCGATCGCGGCCTCAAAAAGCGCCAATATGGCGAGGGACACCATGGAGCGCGCCATCGCGCGTGGTGCTGGCAATGACGATACCGATCAGTACGAGGAAATCCGCTACGAAGGCTATGGCCCGAAAGGCGTTGCCGTGATCGTCGAGGCCCTGACCGATAACCGCAACCGGACGGCCAGCGACGTGCGCGCCGCCTTTACGAAGTTCGGCGGCAATCTCGGCGAGACCGGGAGTGTCAATTTCATGTTCGACCAGGTCGGCCAGGTGGACTACCCGGCCGATGTCGCGTCCGCCGACGAGGTGTTCGAGGTCGCGCTGGAGGCCGGTGCGCAGGATGTTCAGTCCTCTGATGACGGCCACGAGATCATCTGCGAAGTGAACGATTTCAACGAAGTGCGCGACGGGCTCGAGGCAAAATTCGGCACAGCGGAATCGGCCGAACTGACATGGAAGCCGCAGAATACGGTCGAGCTCGACGCCGATAGCGCCGGCACGATGCTGAAGCTGATCGACGCGCTTGAAGATAATGACGACGTGCAGAAAGTATCGTCCAATGTCGAGATCGACGATGCCGTTCTCGAACAGCTTGCCGGCTGAAGGATAGAACGGGATGCGCATCAGGTTGATTGGTCTTGATCCCGGTTTGCGGCGCTCCGGCTGGGGCGTCATCGAGGTCGAGGGCAGCAGCCTGATTCATGTCGCGAGCGGGGCCGTCACATCCGATGCAAAGGCATCGCTGGCCGATCGCCTGTCGCAATTATTTAACGCCCTTACCGATGTAATTTCGACCTATCGGCCGGCAGAGGCCGCGGTCGAGGAAACCTTCGTCAACAAGAACCCGGCCTCGACGCTTAAGCTCGGCCAGGCGCGCGGCGTGGTGATGCTGGCCCCGGCACAGCTCGGGATTCCGGTGGCCGAATACGCCGCGAACCTGATCAAAAAATCACTGGTGGGCAACGGTCATGCCGACAAGAACCAGATGCAGGCGATGATCAATATCCTGTTGCCCGGCGCAAAACCCGAAACCCCGGACGCCGCCGATGCGCTTGCCGTCGCCATTTGTCATGCCCATCACCGACGCGCCAACGTTCTTGCTGAAGCCGTGTTGAGGCAATCCGCATGATTGCGAAGCTGACCGGTATTCTCGATTCCGTCGGTGACGACTGGGCCATACTCGATGTCGGCGGGGTCGGCTATCTGGTGTTCTGTTCGAGCCGGACGCTGGCACAACTGCCCGGCACCGGCGAGGCGGTCTCCTTCGTGATAGAGACCCATATCCGCGAAGATCATATTCATCTGTACGGCTTCCTCGACCATGCCGAACGCGACTGGTTCAAGCTGCTGACGACTGTGCAGGGTGTCGGCGCAAAGGTCGGGCTCGGTATTCAGTCGGTGCTCGGCCCGAAGGAGTTGACCGACGCGATCCTCGCCCAGGACAAGGGCATGATTACCCGCGCGCCCGGGGTTGGTCCGAAGCTGGCGACAAGGCTGCTGACCGAATTGAAAGACAAGGTCGGTGGGATGGCATCGGTCGCACCTGCGATGGCGGGTGCCGTTGCCGCAAACGATACCGACCGGGCTGCAATGGAAGATGCGGTCTCGGCGCTGGTCAATCTCGGCTACCGCCGGGGTGATGCTTTCGGTGCCGTGACCGGCGCCATGCGCAGTATCGGCGATGATGCCGGGGTTGAAGACCTGATCCGTGCCGGGCTCAAGGAGCTCACGGCATGAACGATGCCAGACCAATCGCACCGGGCTTTGGCGAAGACGATCTCGGCGAAGGCCATGTCCGCCCGCAACAGCTGGATGATTTCGTCGGCCAGCCGGCGCTGCGCCAGAACCTTCGCGTGTTTGTCGAGGCCGCCCGCGGGCGCGCCGAGGCAATGGATCATGTATTGTTTCACGGTCCGCCGGGCCTGGGTAAAACCACGCTGGCACAGATTGTGTCGCGCGAACTCGGTGTCGGTTTCCGCGCGACGTCCGGGCCGGTGATTGCCAAGTCCGGGGACCTCGCCGCGATCCTCACCAACCTGGAACCGCGGGATGTTCTGTTCATCGACGAGATCCACCGTCTTAATCCGGCAGTAGAGGAAATCCTCTATCCGGCAATGGAAGACGGCAAGCTCGACCTGATCATCGGCGAGGGGCCGTCTGCGCGTTCGGTGCAGATTGAACTGCCGCCGTTTACGCTGGTCGGCGCGACCACGCGCTCCGGCCTGCTGACGACACCGCTGCGCGAACGGTTCGGCATTCCGCTGCGGCTTGAGTTCTACAATATCGACGACCTTGTCAAAATTGTCCGCCGGTGTGCCGGCGTGCTCGGCGTGACCGTCACCGCTGACGGGGCGACCGAGGTTGCGGCGCGGTCGCGCGGCACGCCGCGGGTTGCCGTCCGGCTGCTCCGCCGGGTCCGTGATTTTGCCGGCGTTGCAGGGGCAGACGCGATCGACGCGAAGCTTGCCGACCACGCGCTTGGCCAGCTCGAAGTCGACAAGATCGGCCTCGATTCCATGGATCGCCGCTACCTGCTGTGCATTGCGGATAATTATGCTGGCGGCCCGGTCGGGGTCGATACGCTGGCGGCCGCGTTGTCCGAGCAGCGTGACGCAATCGAAGACGTGATCGAGCCCTTCCTGCTGCAGTCGGGTCTGTTGCAGCGCACGCCGCGCGGCCGGATGCTGACACTGAATGCCTATCGTCATCTCGGCGTATCGGCGCCGAAAGAATACGATTCCCAGATGGACCTGCTGTCGCGGGAAGACGGCGATGACTGATATCAGCGCCGAACACGTGTTCCCGGTCCGGGTCTATTACGAGGACACCGATGCGGGTGGCGTGGTTTATCACAGTAACTACCTGCGTTTTGCCGAGCGCGCGCGCACGGAACTGCTGCGTGATTTCGGGATCGATCATCAGAGCCTGCTGGCCGATGACGGGCTGATGTTTGCCGTCCGCCGCTGTGAGGCCGAATACGTTCTGCCCGCGCATCTCGATGACGCGCTGGATGTCCGCACCCGCTGCATTGAATCGTCCGCCGCGAGCTTTTGGCTCGAACAGCTGGTTCAGCGCGGCGGCGAAACACTGGTTGAGATGAAAGTGCGGCTGGTCTGTCTGAAACCGGGTGGCCGCCCAGCTCGTATCCCGCCGTTCCTGCGCTCGGCGCTGGATCGTGCCGCTGCCCATACGAAACACTAAGAAACGAACGGAAGCTCCATGGAAACAACCGCCGTACAGTCCGCCGCCCTCGCAGGTTCAGTCGTCCACGATATGTCGATCTGGGGTCTGTTCATGCAGGCGGATATCATCGTCAAGGCGGTGATGATCGGCCTCGTCCTCGCCTCTTTCTGGTGCTGGGCGATCATCTTCGAAAAAATCATGCGGATGCGCCGCCTGCGCCGCCAGGCAAGCCAGTTCGAGGAAAGCTTCTGGTCGGGGGGCTCGCTCGACGATCTCTTTGACCGTATCGGCTCGCGCCCGGTTGATCCGATGTCGTCGGTGTTTTCATCGGCGATGCGCGAATGGCGCCGTTCGACTTCTCGTGGCGGAAAAGACAGCGATCAGCATCACAGCCTGTCGGAACGCATCGACCGGGTGATGCAGATCACCCTGAACCGCGAACTTGAACAGCTTGAACGCTACATGACGTTTCTGGCCTCTGTCGGGTCGACTGCGCCGTTTATCGGCCTGTTCGGCACCGTCTGGGGAATCATGAACAGTTTCGCCGCCATCGCCGTCAGCAAGAACACGTCTCTTGCGGTCGTTGCGCCCGGTATTGCCGAGGCGCTTTTTGCGACGGCACTCGGGCTTGTCGCGGCGATACCGGCGGTCGTCGCCTATAACAAGCTGTCGACCGATATAAACAGGTATGCCGGCCGCCTCGAAGCGTTTGCCGGCGAGTTCGGGACGATCCTGTCGCGCCAGAACGAGGATGAGGCCTGAGCCATGGCAATGATGTCAGGAAACGGCGGTCGGGGCAGGCGAAACAGGCGGGGCAGCTATGTGCCGATGTCTGAAATCAACGTGACGCCCATGGTCGACGTCATGCTGGTGCTCCTCGTTGTCTTTATGGTGTCTGCGCCGCTGATGACCGTCGGCGTGCCGGTCGACCTGCCGAAAACCGATGCCTCGCAGATGGTCGGCCAGGACGAGCCCTTGGTGGTGAGCGTCAATGATAAGGGCGAGGTTTTTCTCCAGGAAACCAAAATCACCCTCGAACAGCTGGTGCCGCGACTGGTGGCGATTACGCAGAATAAAAAAGACACGCGCATTTTCGTGCGCGGCGACAAGGCTATCGCCTATGGGCAGGTGATGGAGGTTATGGGGACCGTAAATCTGGCGGGCTTTACCCGCGTGGCGCTCCTGACCCAGTTACCGACGGGAACAGGCGCCGGAGGGGCAAAGTGAACCATGCGGTATGGCGCGATATTCTCCGGACTGCTGCATCTCGTGATTCTGATCGTCGTGATCGTCGGGATTCCCGGCATCCTGCAGTCGGATCGTCGGGAAATAGTGCCGATTTCGGTCGAGGTCGTATCGATCGAGGAACTGGCGAAGCAGACCGAAAAGAAGAGGCCGCCAAAGCCTGTGGCCAAAAAACCGCCGCCCAAGAAATCACCGCCCAAAAAACCGGACCCGCCGAAGGCGACGAAAAAACCGCCTCCGCCGCCAGCGCCACCCAAAACCCCTCCACCTGTCGCGCCGAAGCCGCCCGAAGTGAAGCCGGAACCCGCGCCGAAAGCGCCCGAAGTCAAACCGGAACCGGTGCCGAAACCGAAAGCTGCTCCGGCGCCGAAACCAAAGGCGAAGCCAGCGCCGCCGAAGAAACCGAAAACACAGGTTACGGCAAAAACACCGCCGGCACCGAAGCCGAAGCGCAAGCCCAAACCGCCGCCGCCCAAGCCCGACGAATTTCAGTCACTGCTGAAAAACCTGGCGAAAGACCGCCGCGCCGCGGAGAAGGCGAAAGCCGATGCGCCGGTCAAGGTAGCGAAGCAGGCGGTAGAGACGCCCAGGCGCTCTGCCCTGCAGGACCGGCGAATTGCGGCGGGCCTGTCTCAGGCGATCAATCAGCAGATCACGCCGTGCTGGAAAATCCAGGCGGGCGCCAAGGATGCCGCCAATATGAGCGTGGCCGTCAATATCCGGCTGAACCCCGACGGCTCGCTGAGCGGTGTGCCAAAGATCGAGGATACGGCACGGCTCGGACGCGACCCGTTTTTCCGGGCGGTCGCCGAAAGTGCGCAACGCGCCTTGCGGGACCCGGCCTGTATGCCGCTGAAGCTGCCATACGAAAATTACGACCTCTGGAAAAACATCATCTTCACGTTTGACCCCAAGGAAGCGCTTGGACAATGAAAATACTTTGTAGCATTGGGGCATTTGCCCGGCTGGCCGGGATGTCCATCTCCGCAGCGATGATCTTCGTTGTCGCCGTGGCGGCGCCCGCGGAGGCACAGCTGCGCGTCGATATAACGCGGGGCACAGTCGAGCCTATGCCGATTGCCATCCCCGAATTTTTTGGCAAGACGCCGCAGGAGATAGATACCGGCCGTAAGATGGCAAACCTGATCTCGGCAGACCTTGAACGTTCCGGGCTGTTCAGGCCGATCGATCGTCGCGCCTTCATTCAGAAGGTCGCGGCGTTGCGGGTGAAGCCACGTTTCGGCGACTGGCGTCAGATCAATGCTCAGGCGCTGGTCGCGGGCAGCACGCAGGCCCAGCGCGACGGCCGCCTGAAAGTGGAATTCCGCCTGTGGGACGTCTTCGGCGAAGTGCAGATGACGGGGCTTGCCTATTTCACCGCGCCGGATAACTGGCGCCGCGTGGCCCATATAATTGCCGACGAGATCTACAAGCGGATTACCGGCGAAAGCGGGTATTTCGATACGCGCGTGGTTTATATCTCTGAGCAGGGCCCTCCCAACCGGCGGATTAAGCGCCTCGCCATCATGGACCAGGACGGCGCCAACCACCGTTTCCTGACCGATGGTCGGGCATTGGTTCTGACACCGCGTTTCTCGCCCCAGGCGCAGGAAATAACCTATCTGTCCTATGGCACAGGGCAGCCGCGGGTCTATATCTACAATATCGATACCGGCCAGCAGGAAGTCCTTGGTAATTTCCCCAGCATGACCTTCGCCCCCCGGTTTTCACCGGATGGCAAAAAAGTCGTCATGAGCATGGCGCAGGACGGTAACTCCGAAATCTATTCGATGGATTTGCGCACCCGTCGGACCGCGCGTCTCACCCGGCATCCGTCAATCGACACCTCCCCGTCCTATGCGCCGGATGGACGCCAGATCGTCTTCACATCGGACAGGGGCGGTGCGCAACAGATTTACGTGATGAATGCCAATGGCGGTGGCGTAAAACGGATCAGTTTCGGACGAGGTGAATATTCAACCCCCGTGTGGTCTCCGCGCGGCGACCTGATCGCCTTTACGCGAATCACCGGCGGTGTCTTCTCCATCGGAGTGATGCGGCCCGACGGATCGGGGGAACGGCTGCTGACGGACGGGTTCCACGTCGAAGGACCGACCTGGGCACCCAACGGCCGCGTGCTGATGTATTTCCGCGAAGAGCGGGGGAACGGACGCACCGGAAGCACGTCGAAACTCTATTCGATCGATCTGACAGGTAATAATGAACGTGTTGTGGCGATCCCCGGTGGGGGCTCCGATCCGGCATGGTCCCCCCTTGTGAAGTGACGGGACGACGTGATGACAAAGTCAGTGCCGGGTGGTTTTCGGTTGAACTCGCATAAACGTGCGCCACATACCCTTGATAAATCTTGTGATTTCGGACTGCCAGAACTAGTATTCGTGACTTCTGCGATACTGAATTTCAACTCCTTGCCAAATTCCGATTGGGGGAAAATCTGATGCGATTCTCATATGTCATTTGTGCGTTGGCCGGACTTGCGCTCGCGGCGTGCGAATCGTCTCCGGAAGTAAATTCCAGCGCAACCGGCGACGGTTCTTCCTCCGGCGCCGCCAGCCAGTCGGGCACGGGCGGACCCGTCACCAGCGGTGTCACCAGCCAGCAGGTTACGGCGCAGGCCCCGGGCAGCGCAGAGGATTTCGTCGTCAATGTCGGGGACCGGGTGCTGTTCGGTCTGAACCGCTTCGATCTGTCGCCTGAGGCGCGGACGACGGTTGAGAACCAGGTCATCTGGCTCAAACGTTTTCCTTCCGTCACGATCACCGTCGAAGGTCATGCCGACGAACGTGGAACCCGCGAATACAACCTTGCGCTCGGCGAACGCCGCGCGAACTCGTTACGCGATTACATGATCGCACTCGGCGTCGATCCGAACCGGGTGAAAACGTTGAGCTACGGCAAGGAACGCCCGGTTGATCCGGCATCGAACGAGGAAGCCTGGTCGCGCAACCGTCGTGCGGTTACGGTCGTCGACGGCGTCACCGGCTGAGGAACATCCCGCCCGGTTTCCGTATGACGCGGATGTCTGTTACGCGGTGACCGGGCGCCACATTATCGCCACGATGTTCCGGTATGCTCTGCTTTCAGGGTGACCCGGGAAACGGGGTGCGGGATTTGGGGATGCGTCATCCGGATCCCGGTTTTTGGTTAGAATCCGGTTTTTAGATGGGCTCGGGTTTTTAGTGGGCTACGGTTTTCAACGGCGAAGCAGCGGCATGACAGTATGAGAGCAACCTCCATTTTCAAGCGTCGTCTTCCGTCAGCGTTTTCGGGTTCCGTTATATGCGCGACGCTGGTGTGTCTTGCGGTGATTGTCCCGTCCGTTCCGGTGCAGGCGCAGAACACCGGCATGCAGGAATTGCTGAACCGGGTTGAACGCCTGCAACGTGAACTGTCCACCCTGCAACGCCAGGTTTACAAGGGCGAAGCTCCACCGGCATCGGCTGCGACACCGCTTGCGCCCGCGGCAGGTGATCCGCGCAACGCTGCCCGGAATTCAATCCGGATCAGCCAGCTTGAGAATGAGCTTCAGCAACTGACCGGGCGTATCGAAGAAATCGGTTTCCGCACGCAGCAAATTCAGTCACGTCTCGAAAAACTGGTTTCCGATATGGACCAGCGACTGACGGCGCTTGAAGGCGGCACGCAACGGGGGGATGCGCCGCAAAGCGTCAGCCCGCCGTCGAATGTCGGTCTTGCCCTGCGGCCACCTGCTGGTGCCGCCGTGCAGCCGGCGCCGGCGGGAAGCCCGGTCGTGACGCCGCTTCCGTCTCCGCCAAATAGTCAGGCCCTGCCTCAGCCTCAGTCTCAATCTCAGCCTCAGCCAAAGGGGGCGCCGCCGGGTGTACTCGGTACCATCCCGGCGGGCATGGCGGTGTCGACCCCGCGCGGTCCGGCAACTGTACCGCCCCAGCCGCCGCTTCGCGCACAGCCTGCGCCACCTGCAGCGCCAGCGTCCCAATCGGCTGCTGTTGCGCCCGCTGCTGCAAGCCCCGCCTCGATTCTCCCGGCGGGGCCGCCACAGGCGCAGTATGATTACGCATTATCGCTGATGCTTCAGAAGCAGGATTTCGCCAAGGCGGAAACAGCGTTGGCGGCTTTTATCGAACAGAACCCCAAAGACGGCCTGGCCGGAAATGCGCATTACTGGCTGGGTGAGACCTATTATGTCCGCAAGAGCTACCAGGAAGCGGCGTTTGCCTTTGCCGAGAGTTTTCAGAAATTCCCCAAGGGCAACAAGGCCCCGGACAGCCTGCTGAAACTCGGCATGTCGCTGGACCGGCTCGAAAAACGCCGTGAAGCCTGTACGGCCTATTCCCGATTGCTCTCTTCATATCCGAATGCCGGTGCGCGGCTGAAAGCCCGCGTCAAGCGGGAACAGAGCCGGGCCAAGTGCCGTTGAACGGACCTGTCGCAGCAGCTCTTTCGACGACCGAATTTTCCGAACTTATGCGTGCCGCCGGGCCTTTTTCCGGCAATACCGCCCTGGCCGTCGCCGTCTCCGGCGGGGCCGACAGTATGACCCTTCTGGCCCTGGCCCATGACTGGGCCGCGAAGATTGGGGCGTCGGTGACGGCGTTGACGGTGGATCACGGATTACGGCCGGAATCGGGTATCGAGGCCGCGCAGGTAGCTGACTGGTGCCGCGAGCACGGTGTCGCCCATGAGACGCTGGTCTGGGAAGGCGACAAGCCGGATAAGGGTATTCAGGCTGCTGCCCGCGCCGCAAGGTATGCCTTGCTCGAAGACTGGTGCCGGGTGCGGTCACATACCGAGCTGCTTGTTGCCCATTCGCAGAATGACCAGGCAGAGACATTCCTGATGCGGATGAATCGCGGCAGCGGCATTGACGGGCTGGCGGCGATGCCGCTGGTGTCCTTTCACGACGGTGTTCGCCTGATCCGGCCTTTGCTCACCGTGCCGCGGCCGCGCATCGAGGCGACCGCCGATGCCCGCTCCCTGAAACCTGTATCGGATCCCAGCAATCTGGATCGGCGCTATGCGCGGGTGCGGATGCGCGACAATCTGAAGCTGCTTGATGCGCGCGGCGTGTCGGTTGAAGCGATTGCCGGGACCGCCCGGATTTTCGGAAAAATGCGTGCGGTCCGCGAACGCGCAATCGCTGCGCTGGCCGGTGATATTCTGGTTCTGCATCGCGAAGGATATGCAGAGATCGCGCGCGAAGACTTTGCCGGGGCAGACAGGGAGCCTGCAGGCGGACTGGTGGCGGCGGTCCTGATGTCGGTCGGTGGCCTGGAATATGCTCCGCGCCGCGAGCGGCTCGACCGGCTCATGGGAGATATGCTTCACAACAGCGATTTCCGCCCGCGGACGCTGGGAAACTGTGTGATCAGCACCCGTGGAGATCATTTTCTGATCCGTCGGGAACATCGAACGATCCGTCACGGTCTTTCGGTTGAGCCGGGGCGGAGGATCGTCTGGGACGGTCGTTTCACGGTCGAATTCGCTCCCGATCCAAGGATCGGCGCTTCAGGATACAGCCTGAAACCGCTTGGGGAAGACGGGTGGCGGTACATTGTGTCGATCTCTGCGCGCGCGAATTTGAGAGATTATCGCGATATTCCGGGTCCGGTCCGTTATGCGTTGCCGGCGATCTGGCAGGGCGAAAAAGTGGTCGAAGTGCCGCACCTGGGTTATTTTTTCGGCCAAGCTGTTGAAAAAATTACAAAAACTGCGGAATTCCGGTCGCGGCAACTTATCGCGGGGCACACCTTTTGGGTTGTTTAACGGTTCCGGCGCATTATTTGATACGTAGGCGATCTATGATAAGCATACGGGTACAGTACAACGTCGATCAGTAGGTCGGTAATTCAGCGGTATGGCGATGCACCCCGGTCAAATCCGGCCGGGTAGGATGCAGCCGGGTACCATGCCGCTTTTCGGGAAGCAGGGTCATTGAATAATTTCGGTAAAAATCTCGCCCTTTGGGTAATCATCGGCTTGTTGCTGGTGGCACTGTTTAACCTGTTTCAGCAGCCATCGGGCCGCAGCGGGCAGGCCGGCATTCCGTATTCTACCTTCCTGGCCGAAGTTCAGAGCGGACAGATCAGCGAAGTGACGATCAAAGGTCGCACTATCACCGCGATCCGCAAGGACGGCCGGACGATCTCGACCTATGCGCCGGGCGACCCCAACCTTGTCGACAAGCTCGACAAGAGCGGCGTCGTCATTAACGCGGCGCCGACGGATGACGGCTCCCCGTCGCTGTTGAATATTCTGATTTCCTGGTTCCCGATGCTGCTTCTGATCGGTGTGTGGATTTTCTTCATGCGCCAGATGCAGGGCGGTGGCGGCAAAGCGATGGGGTTTGGTAAATCCAAGGCCCGCCTGCTGACTGAACGCTCCGGCCGTGTAACCTTCGGCGACGTTGCCGGTATTGAGGAAGCAAAGCAGGAACTGGAAGAAGTTGTTGAATTCCTGCGCGATCCGCAGAAATTCCAGCGGCTCGGCGGTAAAATTCCAAAGGGCGTGCTGCTCGTCGGACCTCCCGGCACCGGTAAAACGCTGCTCGCGCGCGCTATCGCGGGCGAAGCGAATGTACCGTTCTTTACAATATCCGGTTCGGACTTTGTCGAGATGTTCGTCGGTGTCGGCGCCAGCCGTGTGCGCGACATGTTCGAACAGGGCAAGAAAAACGCACCCTGCATTATCTTCATCGATGAAATCGATGCGGTTGGTCGTCATCGCGGTGCCGGTCTCGGCGGCGGCAATGACGAACGCGAACAGACCCTCAACCAGTTGCTGGTTGAAATGGACGGCTTCGAAGCGAATGAAGGCGTTATTCTGATCGCCGCAACTAACCGTCCCGATGTTCTCGACCCCGCGCTTCTGCGTCCAGGCCGTTTCGACCGTCAGGTTACGGTGCCGAACCCCGACGTGCTTGGCCGCGAGATGATCCTGAAGGTTCACATGAAAAAGGTGCCGCTGGCGCCCGACGTGGACGCCAAGGTTATTGCCCGCGGGACACCTGGTTTCTCCGGTGCGGATCTCGCCAATCTCGTCAATGAAGCCGCACTGCTGGCGGCGCGCAAGAACAAGCGCCTTGTCACCATGGCCGAGTTCGAAGACGCCAAGGATAAGGTCATGATGGGCGCCGAGCGGCGTTCCATGGTTATGACCGAGGAAGAAAAGGCGCTGACGGCGTATCACGAAGCTGGCCATGCGCTGGTCGCCGTATCGGTGCCGAAGCACGATCCGCTGCACAAGGTGACGATTATTCCCCGTGGCCGCGCACTCGGCGTGACGATGTCGCTGCCGGAACGCGACAAGTACGGGTATTCGAAGCTCGAACTGACGTCCAAGCTTGCCATGATGTTTGGTGGCCGGGTGGCGGAAGAACTGATCTTCGGTGCTGAAAATGTGACCACGGGTGCCGGAAACGATATCCAGCAGGCAACCGGTCTGGCCCGCAGCATGGTCACCGAATACGGTTTTTCGGATAAGCTCGGTCCGCTGCGCTACACCGCGAATGAGGAAGAAGTCTTCCTCGGGCACTCTGTGACCCAGCAGAAGAACATGTCCGATCAGACGGCTGATCTTATCGATTCAGAGGTCCGCCAGCTGATTGAGGATGCCGAAGGAACGGCGCGCAGGGTCCTGACAGAACGCAAGGACGATCTGGAAAAGATTGCCCAGGCACTGCTCGAATATGAAAACCTGTCGGGTGACGATATCAATGCGCTGTTGCGCGGCGAGGAAATCTTCCGGCCTTCACCGGAAGACCCACCGGCAGGGGCAGGCCGAAAGTCTTCAGTGCCGACATCGGGCAAGAAGTCCCGTGATAGCGGCAATGACACCGGCGGCATGGAGCCGGAGCCACAACCCGGCACCTGATCCGTATTTGCCGGTCTATGTGAAAATTACGTTCAGCGACCCCGGCTTTGTCCGGGGTCGTCTGCTTTGAGGGAGGAACGCGGCGTGTTCAATCCGCTTGGGTTACTCACCGGTGATGCGGCATCCCACGGGATTGAGACGGGGACGGCCTTTCCGCTCGCAGGCGGATCTGTGGCATTTTCAATGATTGAGACCCTCACCGCGGGCCCGGGAAGGATCGATAGCGCTTACGCGCCGGCGGCTGACCTGCCCGCTGCCGTGTCGACCCTTGCCGCACCGCGTCCGCCTTTCGCGGGCATAGATATCTCCCGCCCGGTCGTGATGGGTGTGGTCAACGTCACGCCTGACAGTTTTTCGGATGGCGGTGATTTTTTTGATGTGGACCGGGCAATAGATCACGCGCTGAGACTGGCGGATGAAGGGGCGACAATTATCGATATCGGCGGCGAATCCACCCGGCCCGGTGCGGATCCGATGTCCGTTGCCGATGAGATCGACCGGGTGTTGCCGATCGTTGAAGCGGTTCTGGCGCAGGGGGTGACGGTGTCCGTGGACACCCGGCGGAGTGCCGTGATGCGCGCGGTCATAGAGGCCGGTGCACAGATCATCAATGATATCACGGCGCTGACAGACGATCCGGAGGCCCCCGGCGTGGTTGCCGCATCGGACGTGTCTGTGGTGCTGATGCATATGCAGGGCACACCGGAAACAATGCAGCACGCGCCGGTCTACCGGCTTGCATCCCACGACATTTTCAACTGGCTTGCCGCGCGCGTAGATATATGTGTGGCGGCGGGTATTCCGCTTGGCAGAATAGCGGTTGATCCGGGCATCGGGTTTGGCAAAACCGATACCCACAACATGGAAATTCTGCAGCGGGTGGGCGCTTTTCATGGTACCGGCTGCGCGGTTGCTATCGGCGTGTCGCGCAAAAGTTTCATTGGCCGGATTGCGGGAATCGACAATCCAAAGGACCGGCTACCCGGTACTCTCGCGGCGACGATGCTGGCCCTGTCGCGCGGGGTTCAGGTTCACCGGGTACATGATGTGGCAGCGGCGGTGCAGGCAATTGCGATCTGGAATGCGGCAAACGGTGAGAATGAATGACAACGCGTGAACGACGCAGCATTCCTTGCTATAAGGTCAGTGTTTCCGCCAATGAAAATCAGTAAACGCCGACAGGACAGTAAGTGATGGCACGTAAATATTTCGGAACAGATGGTATTCGCGGAACGGCCAATATCGATCCGATGACCGCGGAAACCGCGCTTAAGGTCGGGATGGCGGCCGGGCGGATTTTTACCCGGGGCGCTCATCGTCATACCGTGGTGATCGGCAAGGACACGCGGCTGTCCGGCTATATGCTCGAACCCGCGATGGCAGCCGGCTTCATCGCCATGGGCATGGATGTGATTTTTGCCGGGCCGATGCCGACGCCGGCGGTTGCCATGCTGACCCGCTCGCTGCGAGCCGATCTCGGTGTGATGATTTCGGCGTCGCATAACCCGTTCCATGATAACGGCATCAAGCTGTTCGGACCGGATGGTTACAAGCTGTCCGATGAAACCGAAGAACAGATCGAAAGCATGATCGAAGCGGAAATGCAGTCGGCGCTGGCAGATTCCGACAAGCTGGGCCGGGCCAAGCGGCTGGATGATGCCGAGGGCCGTTATATTGAATTCGTGAAGAACACCTTTCCCCGCGGGCTCCGTCTCGACGGGCTGAAGATCGTCGTCGATTGCGCCAATGGGGCGGCTTACAAGGTGGCGCCTGCCGCTCTGTGGGAACTGGGCGCCGATGTCGTTACTTACGGGGTTGAGCCCGATGGTTTCAATATCAATAAATACTGCGGCAGCACCGACACGCGCACGATGTGCCGGATGGTGCGTGAGCATGGCGCCGATATCGGTATCGCCCTCGACGGCGACGCCGACCGAGTCCTGGTCGCCGATGAGACCGGCAAGCTGATCGATGGTGATCAGCTGATGGCGACGGTTGCGGAATCCTGGCACCGCGATGGCAGGCTTACCGGCGGTGGCGTTGTGGCGACGGTAATGTCGAACCTCGGCCTGGAGCACTACGTGCAGGGACTGGGGCTCGACCTGGTGCGCACGCAGGTTGGTGACCGTTACGTCGTCGAACACATGCGGGCCAATGGATTCAACGTCGGCGGTGAACAATCCGGCCATATCGTGCTGAGCGAATACACCACGACCGGTGACGGCCTGATCGCCGGGCTCGAGGTATTGTCGGCCATGGTTCAGACCGGCAGGCCGTTAAGCGAGGTCGGCCGGCGGTTCGATCCGCTGCCCCAGATTCTTGAAAATGTTCGCTTCACGGGCACCCCGCCGCTGGAAGAGGCCTCCGTTATCAAGGCCGTACAGGCTGGCGAGGCACGTCTCGGCAATACGGGGCGGATATTGATGCGCAAGTCGGGAACCGAACCGCTGATCCGCGTCATGGCTGAAGGCGAGGATGCTGACCTAGTCCAGGGTGTGGTGTCCGATATCGTCACCGCGATTGAGCACGTATCGGCGGGCTGAGAAATCTGATGAACGGGCGTGTCCTTATTATTGCCGGTTCGGACTCCGGCGGCGGTGCCGGTGTCCAGGCCGATATCAAATCTGTGACTGCGCTTGGCGGTTTTGCAGCGACCGCGATCACCGCACTGACGGCGCAGAATACCGTCGGCGTGCATGATGTGTTTCCGGTCGATGTCGACTTTATCCAGAAACAGATGCGGGTGGTGCTCGACGATATCGGCGCGGATAGCCTCAAGACCGGCATGCTGCACAGTTCCGATGTGATCGAAGCGGTATGCGCCGTGATCGAGACCGAAGCTGCGGACATTCCGCTGGTGGTAGACCCGGTGATGGTCGCCAAGGGCGGGGCATCTCTGCTCGATACAGATTCCGTAACCACGCTGCGTGACCGACTGTTGCCGTTGGCGCGGGTGATCACGCCGAATATCCCGGAAGCGGAGGAAATCCTCGGTAAACCGGGGACGATCTCAACCGTCGCCGACATGAAGCAGGCGGCAGAGGCGCTGAAAGCCATGGGACCGGGGGCGGTCCTGGTGAAGGGAGGGCACATGGAAGGCGATGCACTGTCCGACGTGCTGCTCGATGATGCCGGCTTTCACGTGTTCGAGACACGGCGGATCGATACCACGCACACCCATGGCACTGGCTGTACGCTTGCGTCCTCCATAGCGACCGGCATTGCTCAGGGAATGGGCCTGCCGGAAGCCGTCGCCCGCGCGCAGGCTTATGTGGTCGCCGCCATCAAAGGCGCCCCCGGCTACGGGGCGGGGCACGGGCCGATCGATCACGGTCACACGGTGGCGCCGTTCAAGGGGGCGTGACGCGGTGGAGCTTTCCATCTTTCAGATAGATGCCTTCGCCGACCGTGTTTTCGGTGGCAACCCGGCCGCGATTTGCCCGCTCGATTCCTGGGTCCCGGATGATGTGATGCAGGCGATCGCTGCTGAAAACAATCTCGCCGAGACGGCGTTCTTTGTGGCCGCCGATTCAAAGGATACGGACGGTGCCTGTTACGATCTGCGCTGGTTTACGCCGACGCTGGAGGTCGAGCTTTGCGGTCACGCAACCCTGGCGTCGGCGTTTCTGATTTTTGAACGCTTTGCGCCTGATGCCGAAATTTTACGGTTCCGGACCCGCAGTGGCGAGCTCACCGTCACGCGGCAGGAAGGGCAGCTGTTTCTTGATTTTCCCTCTTATCCCGGACCGGTGGTCGATTGCCCGGATGCCTTGATAAGCGGCCTCGGCAAGATGCCGCATGAGGTCATTGAGGGGCCCAACTACATGGCGGTTTTCGGGTCTGAAGCTGATATCGCCGCCCTTGAACCGGACATGGAAATGCTTGCCACCCTTCATCCGCGCGGGGTGATTGCGACCGCGCCCGGAGACGCGGTCGATTTCGTGTCGCGTTATTTCGGTCCGTCCTTCGGTGTCCCGGAAGACCCGGTTACCGGCTCTGCCCATTGCATGTTGACGCCCTATTGGGCGACGCGTCTGGGCAAGACACGGATGGACGCCCGCCAGATATCGACGCGGGGTGGTGCACTGGTCTGTGAAGACCGGGGCGACCGCGTCGGCATTGGCGGGCAGGCGGTATTGTATCTGGAAGGCAAAATTACGGTGTAGCTATACCGTTCACGATTGCCCCAAATTCAGCCTCTGAATTCAGCTGCTTCTCGCAGCCAAACGATCAGTCGGTGCGGCTTGTCACTTCAAGCAGGTGATAACCGAACTGGGTTTTCACCGGGCCCTGGACTTCGTTCACCGGGGCGCTGAAGACGACCTGGTCGAATTCCGGAACCATCTGGCCGGGGCCGAACGAACCGAGTTCGCCGCCATTGGCGCTGGACGGGCAGGAAGAATGCTCTTTTGCGACAGCGGCGAAATCAGCACCACCCGCGATCTGGGTTTTGAGCTCTTCGCAACGCTCTTCGGAATCAACCAGAATATGTCTTGCTTCGGCCTGGGCCATATTTTTTCTCCTGCACTTAAATTCGGTAATTTTCAGATTTGCGGGACGTTAATAACCTGTCTGAGTGCCTGCGTCGAATACTCCGCGGGTATTGGTTTCAAAAATCGACAGGACGCTGAAATGTCGGTCGAATTCACGCCCAGATCTGGCTCCCCCCAACACCCCTGGCGACAGGCGGATGAATGCTATTCCGGCGTCAGGGGCGTTTTGAGGTCCATGTTCTCAACGACGATACCGGCAGGTCTTTGTCCCGGTTTCAGGCCGACGTAACGCTCCAGCACGGCTTTGGGGAGAGGGCGTCCGCCGGGTGTTGCGAGCCACAGTCGGAGCAGGTGACGTTTGCGGTGTTCTTCCGGCCAGTCCTCGTATTGGGTGCGTCCGTGAACGATGACATGATTATGCAGGAACTGGATATCGCCGGGTCTGAAATCGGTTTCGTGTTTCAGCTCGTCTGCGAGGATATCCATCATTTCCAGCGCTTCTGTCTGGGCCGGGGTGAACCGGGGGAGTGTCTCGAAACGCTGGGTCGAACGGATATAGTAATTGTGCCAGCTGCACGAAAAATATCCTTCCGCGAAGCAAAACACGGGCAGTTCGAACCAGGGGTCTTTGCCGGGCGGAATTTCGTTCCGGCGGTCGCGGTACCACGGCTTGACCAGTTCGGCGACGAGATCGGGCCGACGGCGGAGCATTTCATTATAGATCGCGACCGAGCTTGCAACCGAGCTCATTCCGCCGGTTCTGGCCGGCTGCAGGCAGAGCAGTCCGACGACGTCGCAGGAATCCGAATGGTAGTTGAGATAGGCGCTCGTATGATAGGCACGGGTGGAGGGACCGTCGCGGGACGGACCTGTAAGGTCATAAACGTGACCGAGCAGATGGCCGTTATGATTCTGTGAAACCGGTGTACCGACCCGCAGGCCGATGCCCCAATATGCCGCGGCGGCTTCCGCCATGTCGTACCGTTCAACGGGTATGCCGCGTAACAGGCTCACGCCGCGGCCTTCCATGATTTGCTGCCTGATTTCGGCGAGCTTGGCATCGAGGGTCGGCAGCGGGAAATCCGCAAGAGTAATATCTTTTATGTCGAGACCGCGCGCCCGGATGCCTGCGACCGCTGCGTCGATTTCCCCGATCTCTATATCGGAGAGCGTGAATTGCCAGTCGGTCTCCCGGGTAAGCTGTTCGCCGGTCCAGTCTGCAGGGTCGATCACAGGCTTCATGGATTCTGCGGGCTGGCGCGTTGGTGATCTCTTGGCAGTCTTCAGGTTCGTCATCTTTGAAGTTTCTCCCTTCAGCGACAGTTTCGTCCTGCCCGCAAAAGATTGTCCCAGTTCCGATAGCGCCTGTCGCGAATTAACGCAGTTGCGATGATGAGTATCCCTGATCCGAATCAAGATGCGAAAGGCTAATCCCCGTCGTCTCCGGACTTGGGCCCGAACACCCGTTCGCGGTCTTCTTCGGAGATCATTCCCATAAGGACCTTCCGATAGCCCTCTACCGCCTCGGCGCCTGCATGGCGATAGGCATCGGCGAAACGGCGGCGCTGTGATTCCGACAGGCGGCGTTCCAGAGCAATGCCCGTGGGCGTAAGTTCGAGCAGTCTTTGACGGCGGTCCTGAGTGCCTTCGTGCTGGACGATGAATTCTTCGCGCACCAGCTGCCCCAGCACTCGCGACAGGCTCTGTTTGGTTATCTTCAGGATCGCGAGGAGTTCCGAGACGGTGATGCGGGGGTTGCGGCCGACAAAATGGATTACCCGGTGATGGGCGCGGCCGAAACCGTACTCGGCGAGAATGGCATCGGGTTCGGCCGTGAAATCGCGATAGGCGAAATACAGCAGCTCGATTCCCTGGCGTAAATCCTCTTCCCGGAGGAAGAGAGGATTGATGCCTGATTTTATGTCAGTCATGTTGACATATATGCCTTTGAATGTTACTTATCGCAAGCTTTAATAGTAACAATATGTCTTCGGGACGATCTGCGGAGTAATAAACGCCATGATGAACTTCGATAATCAGGACGGCAACATCTGGTATAACGGCGCATTGGTGCCCTGGAGGGATTCCAGGCTTCATGTTCTGTCTCATGGCCTGCATTACGCCAGCTGCGTATTTGAAGGCGAACGCGTTTATAACGGCGAAATCTTCAAGCTGCGCGAACATACGCAGCGTCTGATCGATTCCGGCAAGGAACTTGGCTTCGAAATCCCCTATTCGCTCGAAGAGCTCGAACAGGCGACCCGAGACACGGTCGCGTCGCAGGGCTTTGCAGATGCCTATGTGCGCCCCGTCGCGTGGCGCGGCAGCGAGATGATGGGCGTTTCGGCCCAGGAGACGAAAATCAATGTCGCCATCGCCGTGTGGGAATGGCCGTCCTATTTCTCACCTGAAGCGCGGATGCGGGGTATCCGCCTCACGACCTCCAAGTGGCGTCGTCCCGCGCCGGACACGGCACCGGTCCACGCCAAGGCGGCGGGCCTGTACATGATCTGTACGCTCAGCAAGCACGATGCCGAGGCAAAGGGTTATGATGATGCGCTGATGCTCGATTATCGCGGCCGGATCGCGGAATCGACCGGCGCCAATATCTTCCTGATCCAGGATGGTAAAATTCATACGCCGACGCCGGATTGTTTTCTCGACGGGATCACCCGGCGGACGGTTATCAGTATTGCGAAAAAACACGGCTATGAAGTGATCGAGCGCGCGATCATGCCGGAAGAACTTGCCAACACGTCCGAGATTTTCGTCACCGGCACGGCCGCGGAGGTAACCCCTGTAGGCGAGATCGACGATTACAAATTCGAAGTCGGCACGATCACGCGCACCCTGCTGGAAGATTACGATGCGCTGGTGCGCGGCACGCTGAACGAAGAAGCGGCTTAAGAGGGCGTTTTCGCCCTATCGATATCGGTCATCCCGGCCTTGTGCCGGGACCCAGCGGTGTCGGCTGCCCAGCGGTGTTGGCTTCTAAGACTGGACCCCGGCACAAGGCCGGGGTGACATCCGGTGGCTGGGATGCCGGCAATTTCTTTGAGACGACAGCGAAAACGCCTAAGCGTCCGTCACCCGGACCCACTTGTCGGCGGCGACGGAATCTTCAGAGCGTGATTCAACCCACTGTGCCCCGGATTCGCGGTCTTCGAGCTTCCAGAACGGCGCCTTGGTTTTCAGCCAGTCGATCAGGAACTGACAGCTTTCGAGCGATGCTTCGCGGTGCGCCGATGCGGTAACCACGAGCACGATACGGTCGCCGGGGTTGAGCGTGCCGTAACGGTGAATAATCAGTACGTCCTGGAGGTCCCAGCGCTCACGCGCTTCTGCTTCCAGCCTGGAGAGTTGCTTTTCTGTCATGCCGGGATAGTGCTCCAGGGTCATGGAGCTGATTTTCTCGTCACCGGCATAGTCGCGGACCAATCCGACAAAACTGGCGAGCCCGCCTATCTCGGAATTACCTGCCGTCATCTTGCCGATCTCTGCGCCGATATCGAAGTCTTCTGTCTGTACGCGGATCATGGTGATCAGCCTCCGGTCATGGGCGGAAAGACGGCAACTTCATCACCGTCGGTGATCTCAGCATCCAGCTGTGCGATCTCCTGGTTGACGGCGACGCGAAGCGAGGTCGAATCCTCGAACGCAGTGGCATAGCCGTCCCCGCGGCCTTTGAGCCAGTCGATCAGGGATGCCACCGTCGTCACTTCTGGCGGAGGTGAAAGCTCTTCCTTGCTGATGCCGATCCGGGCGCGAACCCAGCCGAAATAAAGTACCTGCATTATCCGATCTCACTGAAGGGTAGAAAATCCACCATGGTGCCCGCCTCGAAGCTAGTCAATTCCTCGGGAAGTTCAACCAGCCCGTCCGATTCGACCATGGATGTCAGGATGCCCGCGCCGTCGCGGGGAAATTTTCGGGCAACCGGTGCCCCATCCGCATCACGGTCAAGGCGGACGCGGAGCCATTCACGCCGTCCGAGCTTCTTTTTGACCGGAAAGCCGGCGCGTACGCGGTACATCGCGGGTTCGGTCAGGCGGCTGCCGCCGAGGCGCAGAATTGCAGGCCGGGCAAAGCGCATGAAGGTCACGAGGACGGCAACGGGGTTACCGGGCAGGCCAATAAAGGGCACGTTCCCGATCTGGCCCAGTGCCAATGGACGCCCAGGGCGGATGGCTAGGCGCCAGAAATGCATTTTGCCGAGTGCATCGACGGCGGCGCGGACATGGTCTTCCTCGCCGGTGGAGACCCCGCCCGAGGTCATGATCAGGTCGTGATCGTCCGCCGCGGCCGATAACGTGTCGCGGATCACGTCGTAGGAATCCGGCAGAATGCCGAGGTCGTCCACAATACAGCCCAGCCGGTCGAGCGCGGCGGCAACGGAATAGCGGTTGGCGTCATAAATACAGCCGGGTGGTAATTCGTCGCCCGCATCCCGGACTTCGTCGCCTGTCGAAAACAGGGCAACGCGCACCGGCTTGTATACCGGAAGTGTCTCGATGCCGATCGAGGCGGCAAGGCCGATCTCCTGCGGGCGGAGTTTCGTGCCGGACCTCAGAATAACGTCACCGGCCGCGATATCTTCGCCGGCAAAGCGCCGGTTCGCGCCCTGTTTGATGCCGGGAGGAATGATGACATGACCATCTTCCTCGCGGCAGTCTTCCTGCATCAGTACCGTGTCGCCATCTGCCGGCATGGCGGCGCCGGTAAATATGCGGATGGCCTCGCCCGGACCGACAGGGCGCTCCGCCATGTCACCCGCGGCGATCCGCCCGCTGAGCGCAAGCCGTGTTTCAGCACCGACCGACAGGTCTTCGAACCGGACTGCGTAGCCGTCAACCGCTGCGTTATCATGTGGCGGTACCGCGCGGGCCGAGGTGATATCTTCCGCCAGTATCCGCCCGGCAGCGTCGCGCAGTGTGGATATCTCGGTATCGACAACGATTTCCAGCCGGTCGGTCAGCAGGGCCAGTGCTTCATCGGTACGCATCAGTTCGCCGCCAAAGGCAAAGCAGTCATCGGAAAGCTGGGCCATGTCAGACCGCTTCTTCCATTCGGCTGGCAAGGCCGCAATGGCCAATGACGAAATCCGCAATTGCCGCGGTGTCGTTAAGGTCGAGCACGGTGATGTCCCGCACCGGCATCCCTTCCGCCAGGGGGGCGTCGGCCGCAACGGCGACGATAGATCTGTTTGTTGTGCAGATCAGGTCACTGCCGGTCGCCGGTCGATGGACCTCTATTTTCGTATGTGCCTCGTTCTTGAAACCTTCGACGAGAACAATGTCTACGGGAGAGAGACGGACGAGAAGGTCTTCGAGCGCAGGCTCCGCCTCGTCGCGGTTTTCATGCATGATCGCCCAGCGCTTCGCTGATGAGACGACGACTTCGGCGGCCCCGGCGGCGCGGTGTTCGAATGAATCCTTGCCCGGTGTGTCGATATCGAACGCATGGTGGGCATGTTTCACGGTCGCGACCTTGAAGCCGCGTGCTGCGAGTTCGGGAATGAGCCGTACAATCAGCGCGGTTTTCCCACTGCCGCTCCACCCCGTGACACCGATGACGGCGGGAGATGTCATGAATCTGCCGCCGATGGCGGGTCCATATGGCGCAGGCCTGCCCGCAAGTAATCATAGCCGGTTATAATCGTGATGACCGCGGCGATCCAAAGACCGGCCTCCCCGATGAGGCGCACGGGTACGGATTCGGGGATGGCCGGATGTGCTGCGTTACCGACGATCAGAATGCCGATGGCGATCATCTGGATCGTGGTCTTCCATTTTGCCAGCCTGCTGACGGGCAGGCCGATGGACAGCCCGGCGAGATATTCGCGCAGACCCGACACCATGATTTCGCGGCACAGGATGATGACGGCCGGGATGATTGCGAGCTCTGCGATCTGGCCGAAACCGACCATCATGAGCAGGGCGGACGCGATCAGCAGCTTGTCGGCGACCGGATCGAGGAATTTGCCGAATGCCGAGAGCTGGCCCCGGGCACGGGCGATATAGCCGTCGAAAAAATCTGTAATCGCGGCCAGTGCGAACACGCCGCAGGCGATCCATTGTCCCGTCGTCGTTTCAAGAAAGAACAGTGCGACGAATAGCGGGATCACCGCGACGCGCGACAGTGTCAGAACATTGGGTAGTGTCAGATGCATATCGCTCCGTTTCGGTCAGATATTCTTCGCCGGTACCGGGTTTCGGCAAGTCTGATCCCGGTCGGATACAGTCTACTCTTCGGCGTGAAAGTGATCATAAATTCTTTTCGCGACTGTTTTGCTTATCCCGTCGACCGTTTCAAGGTCGGCGAGCCCTGCACGTCCGATACTGATGGCAGACCCGAAATGGTTCAGAAGGGCGCGTTTGCGTTTTGCACCGATACCGGGCACCTCGTCGATCACCGACTTGCTGATCTGGCTTGATCGCCGGTTGCGGTGACTGCCGATTGCGAAACGGTGCGCCTCGTCGCGCAGCCGCTGCATGAAATACAGAACCGGGTCCTGTAACGGCAGCGAAAACGGCGCGCGTCCCGGCACATGGAACCGTTCGCGCCCTGCATTGCGGTCCGGCCCCTTGGCGATGGCGACAAGCGGCTGGTCAGCGATCCCAAGTTCGTCCAGCACTTCCATTACCACCGATAGCTGTCCGGGCCCGCCGTCGATGAGCACGAGATCCGGCCATGTGCCTTTTTCGCGATCGGGGTCTTCCTTCAGCGCGCGGGCGAAACGCCGGGTCAGGACTTCGCGCATCATCGCGTAATCGTCGCCCGGTTCGATATCGGGATTCTTGATGTTGAATTTCCGGTAAGCACTTTTTTCGAACCCGTCTTCGCCCGAGACGATCATGGCGCCGAGTGCATTGGTGCCGGAAATATGGCTGTTATCATATACTTCGATCCGCTTCGGCGGCGTGTCGAGGTCGAACAGGCCCGCGACCCCATCGAGCAGTTTGCGCTGGGTCGCGCTTTCCGACAACCGCCGCGCCAGTGCGTCAGCGGCGTTCAGCGATGCATTGTCGATCAGGCTTTTGCGGGCACCGCGCTGGGGCTTCGAGATTTCAACCTTGCGGTCTGCGCGGATAGACAGAGCCTGGCGGACAAGTTCCTGATTGGGCAGGGCGTGGCTTACCAGCATTAATTTCGGTGGTTTCTTGTCCGAATAGAACTGGCCGATGAATGCTTCGAGAACCTCGTCGACCGGGATCGACCGGGCGTGGTTGGGGAAAAACGTCCGTGTGCCGTAATTCTGTCCGGCGCGATAAAAGAAAACCTGAACGCAGGTTGCGCCGCCATCCTGATGGGCGGCGATGATATCGGCTTCGCCGATGCTGCCGACATGGATATCCTGATGCGCCTGAATCTGGGTCAGGGCGCGGATCCGGTCGCGATGGATCGCCGCCGATTCATAGTCGAGCGCATCGCTGGCTTCTTCCATCTTGCGCGACATCGATTCCTGTACGTCGCGGCTGCGCCCCCGCATGAAGGCCTTTGCCTGGCCGACGATCTCGGCATAGTCGTCCTTCGAGATCAGGCCTACGCAGGGCGCCGTACAGCGCTTGATCTGATATTGCAGGCAGGGACGTGTGCGACCGTTGAATACGCTGTCCGAACAGCTTCGCAACGGAAATACCTTTTGGAGTGTATTCAGGGTCCGGTTGACGGCACCGGCCGAGGCAAACGGGCCGAAATATTCGCCGCCCTTGTTGCGTGCACCACGATGCTTGATGAGCTGAACCCAGTCCGTGTCGGTACGCAGCAGGATGTAGGGATATGATTTGTCGTCGCGCAGCAGGATATTGTAACGCGGCTTCAGCTGCTTGATCAGGTTGCTTTCGAGCAGCAGCGCTTCGACTTCGGTATGGGTGCTGACGATCTCCAGGTCGATGGTCTGGGCGACCATCAGGCGGATACGTTCGGGTTGGCCGTGCCCGCGGGCATAGGATGTCACCCGGTTGCGCAGGTTTTTTGCCTTGCCCACGTATAGCGGTTTCCCCGCCGCGTCGGTCATCCGATAGACGCCGGGTCCGGTCGGCAGAGTCTTGAGGCGCGACGCGATAAACGCCGCACCTTTCAGTGCTTCGCCATTGGCAGTCGGAGCGTTCTTTATGTCGTCGGCCATTTCAGATGCATCTTTGTCCAGACCCGCTAAGGATATTACGGCAGGGTCGGGCCGATTATTCACGGTATCGATTCGAAAGCGTGGCTTATCCACCGATTCTGTGGATAAGCCTGTCTATAACGCCAACATATTCAGACCCAACCAGATTGACAAACCTTGCCATGTCACTCATAGCGGAGATGGTCATTATATCATAAGTATCTGTAAAATAAGAGAAATTAGTATTTCTAATAGTAAATAATATTAACGAAAGGTTAATTATTTGTTATTGAAATATGAAGGCCAGTGATCACGTCCGCATGTGCACAACCATGTCGGTTTCGACAGGGGTTTTCAGGCTGTGCCGCATTCCTTTAGTGGGCAGTCTACTGAATAGGAAGTCAGTTTGACCGTTCTATTTCAACACCGACGCTGGCGGCGTCTGCGAATACATCGAGTTTCTCTACTCGGACTTTGGCAAGCTTCACGTCCGGCTCGGCAAGACACATCTCTGCAATCAGTTCCGCCAGGGTCTCGACCAGGTTTACGTGTCCAGCCGTTGCCAGGTTTCGCACTTTGATGATCACTTCTTCGTAGCACAGCACGTTGGACAGCTTGTCGTCGATCGGTGCCGGTGTTTCGAACACGGTCAGGTCGAGGTTGATCCGGACCCGCTGAGCGCCGTCGCGTTCATGGCGATAGACCCCGATCAGGCATTCCAGGACGAGATCATTGATGAACACGCGGCGGGTCGGGCGTATCGATTCCGACGCGTTCGGGGCATGCAGCGTATCCACGGGGCGGGTTTTCACGGGTTCTGCCGTCATGTCGTCGCCTTTTCGTCTGTTTGGGCCGGGGAGTATACCGACCGGATTGCGATCATTCGGTTACCGGCGGCGCGCCGGGTTCCGGAAATTCCCAGCCAAGGTGTTGCCCGCCGTCGAGGGCGATAATCTGGCCGGTCAATGAAGATGCGGAGAGAATATAGCGGACACCGTCGGCGATTTCGCCAGCGCCTGCACCATGCCCGAGCGGCACACGGGCGGCTTGCATATCGAACTGTTCCTGGGTCTGGCGCGGGCTCGGCAGGGTCGGGCCGGGCCCGATGGCGTTTACGCGGATGCGTGGTGCGAGTGCGAGCGCCAGGTTCTGCGTCATTGCCCACATACCGGCCTTGCTGATCGTATAGGACAGGAAGCCCGGCGGGATATTGATGACCCGCTGATCCGCGATATTGACGATATTCCCGGTTTCCCCGTCCGGCAGACCATTTGCCATGGACTGGGCCAGCTTGATCGGTGCCCAAAGGTTGACGTTCATGTGCGTGTCCCAGGAATCGCGGGAAAGCGCCTCTAGGCTGTCATGTTCGAAGACGGACGCGTTATTTACCAGACAGGTGACCGGGCCGGCTGCAGAGACCGCCTCATCCATCAGACGGTCGATATCGGCGTCGTTGTCCAGGTCGGCGGCAACCACATAGGCACGTTTTCCGGCGTCGGTGAGGCTACGGCACAGCGCGTCTGCATCCGCGGCAGAACGGCGGTGATGAATCCCGACGGTCCAGCCATCTTCGGCAAGCGCAATCGCGATTTCACGCCCGATGCGCTTTGCGGCGCCGGTTACCAGCGCGTGCCCTTTGGATTTTTCAGTCATATCGTGAAGATGCGGTATGTCGGCTGTCGGTTCAAGGGATTGCGGGCGGGATTCGCGATTCCGTCATACCCGGGCGCAAGTCCGGTGCGTCAGCTGGGCATACCGCTCATGCCAACGAACTGGCTGGCGATGAACGACACGTACAGGATGAGCAGGACGATCCCTTCCGGTCGGCTGATCCGACGGCCTGTCAGCATGAAGGGAATGATAATCGCGGTTGCTGCCAACAGGATCCAGAGGTCGAAGCTGACGATCTTGTCGGAAAACGGCAGCGGTGCGAACAGGGCGGTGACGCCGGTGATGCCGAAAAGATTGAACAGGTTGCTGCCCAGGACGTTGCCGACACAGACATCGGAATGCCCGCGATAGGCGGCGACGATCGACGTCGCAAGCTCGGGCAGGGATGTACCGATGGCCACCACTGTCAGGCCGATTACTTCCTCGGGTACCCCGAATTCCGTCGCCAGTGTGGTTGCCCCGGTGACAAGCCATTCGGCACCCACAACGACCGCGAACAGGCCGACGATGATGATGCCGGCAATGCTGACCGTGCGCAGCGGGATCTCGCCCATCTCGGCGGCCTCGTCGCGGTGCATTTCAGCGGCCTCGTCGTTGCTCTTGTTGTCGTGCCAGACGGTAAACCCGATATAGCTCATCAGAGCGATCAGCATCAGTACACCCTGCCAGAAGACGATCTGGCCGGACATGCCGAGCCCAACATAGACAAGCGTTGCGGCGGACATGCCGAGAAGGTCGCGCTTGACGGCCCCCGGGTGCACCGCAATCGGGGCGATTACGGCGGCGACGCCCAGAATAAGCAGGATGTTGGCGATATTGCTGCCGACCACGTTGCCGACGGCAAGGCCCGGTGATCCGACGAGGGCGGCGTTCACACTGACGACCATCTCCGGCAGGGAAGTGCCGAAACCGACAATCGTCAGCCCAACGATCAGGGGCGATACGCCCAGCCGCTGTGCCAGTGCCACTGATCCGCGTACGACGGATTCGCCGCCAAACAGCAGCAGAGCAAAACCGGCAATGATCAGGAAATATGTCATTCAGCTTGATAAAAAGCGCAGGTAGTTCATTGGACAACGGGCAATCGTGACGGGTTCGTAACACGCTGTCGCACAGATCATCAATCTCTGCCATCTGTGCGGCGATAACGAATGCTGAGTGTATATGGTACTTACATGGTTAATTTTCCATAGAACTCGTAATTTTCCGTTATGTTCAGCAATATTCCCCTGTCGATCCGACTGACCGCCCATGCATGATGCCTCCTTCCTGAGCGAAACGCTCATTTTCCTGATCGCGGCTGTGGTGGTAGCGCCTGTTTTCCAGCGCCTGAGATCCAGCCTGGTGCTCGGCTACCTCGTGGCTGGTGTGATTATCGGCCCCGGCGTGCTCAGCCTGATTTCAGGCTCCAAGCAGGTCCATAATATCGCCGAGCTCGGCGTCGTGTTCCTGCTCTTCACCATCGGCCTCGAACTGAGCGTCGATCGGCTCAAAGTGATCCGCAATCAGATTTTCGGTGTCGGCACCGCGCAGGTGGTCGTCACGTCTGTGATTATCGCGTTGATTGCCTGGTCGGTCGGGTTCACGCCTCAGACCGCGGTCATTATCGGCGGCGGGCTTGCGTTGTCATCAACCGCCGTCGTCCTGCAATTATTGTCGGAACGCGGAGAGCTGGCCTCACGCCGTGGCCGCCTGACCTTCGCCATCCTTCTGCTGCAGGACCTCGCCGTGGTCCCGCTGCTTGCCCTTGTGCCTGCCTTTGCCGGGGAAGGGGACGACACGATCACGGCGCTGCTGTGGACCCTTGGCAAGGCGCTGTTGTTGCTGGCAGGGGTTGCTGTGTTCGGCCGGTTTGTCGTGCGCCCGTTATTCCGGGCCGTGGCCGTCGGGCGGTCGTCGGAGCTGTTCGCCGCCGTGACGCTTGCGGTGCTGCTGGGGATGGCCTGGCTGACGGGCACGTTCGGCCTGTCGCTTGCGATCGGTGGATTCCTGGCCGGGCTCCTCCTGGCCGAGACCGAGTACCGCCACCAGGTCGCGGCTGATATCCAGCCGTTCCGCGGGTTGCTGCTTGGCCTGTTCTTCATGACAGTCGGCATCAGCCTCGATCTCGGTATTATTTTCGAGAATACCCTGCTGGTGCTAGGCCTGCTGGTCGGACTGATCGTCCTCAAGACCCTGATCACCATGGTTCTGTGCCGGATCAGCGGTGTCTCCACCGCGGTCAGCCTGAACACGGCGCTGGTCCTTGGGCAGGCGGGTGAATTCGGCTTTGTGCTGTTTGCGCTTGCCGGCGGTTTCGGTCTGCTGGAGGCGCGCGAAGCAACGATATTGTCTGCCGTTATCGCGCTGAGCATGGCGCTGACCCCCGGCCTCGCCTTTCTCGGCAACCGCCTTCACAAACGCCTGGAAGCGAATCTTGCCGAGAAAAAGGAAGACATGCGCTCCGAGAGCGCTGATCTGAAGGATCATGTCATCATCGCCGGTTTCGGGCGGGTTGGGCAGTCAGTGGTCAAAACCCTGTCCGCCGCCGGTATTCCTTATGTGGCGGTTGAATTCGAACCGACCCGTGTGGCCGAAGCGCGGGCACAGGGCCTGTCGGTCTATTATGGCGATGCCAGCCGGGTCGAAGTGCTTGAAGCACTGGGCGCAGACCGCGCCCGCGCCGCCGTGATCATCCTCGATAATGCGACCGCGGCCGAGCGCGTGGTCAACCTGTTGCACCGAAGATTCCCGAACCTGAATATCTATGTCCGCGCCCGCGATAACGCCCATAAACGCCGCCTGACCGCCGCCGGCGCCAGCGGGATCGTGCAGGAAACCTATGAGCTCAGCCTGCATCTCGGCGAAACGGTGTTGCGTGGCTACGGCACGCCGGATGAGCAGATTCAGGAAATTATCCGCGACCACCGTGCCGATGATTACGCCTTGTTGTCGGATGTGATTTTGCCGGTGACGGTAGAGAAGGACGGCACGGAGAAAACGTAGGAGCCAAAACCCTTATTCCCCCGGGCCTGTCCCGGGGGTCCATGTTTGCAGGCGACGGGTGGTTGATCAGAAGCGCCTAACGCTTCCGCGCCTTTCCGGTCTTGTCTGATTTCCCCGGTTTCCGGTTGCGCCCGGTGCGCTTCGCGGAATCGATGCGGGCCTGGAGGCGGCGCGGGCCCGAGGGCACGCCGATTTCCATGTTTTCGAGGCGGTGCAGCTCGTCACGCAGACGGGCGGCTTCCTCGAATTCGAGATTGGCGGCGGCGTCGCGCATGCGCTGGTCGAGGTCTTTGAGATAGGCTTTCAGGTTGTGGCCGACCAGGTGCGGGTTGTCCTCGTCGCCGGTCTCGACGGTGAACGAATCCTGTGAATAGACGCTTTCGAGGATGTCGCCTATGTCTTTGCGCACGCTTTCGGGCGTGATGCCGTTGGCGGCGTTGAAGGCCTGTTGTTTTTCGCGTCGCCGGTTGGTTTCGTCCAGCGCGTATTGCAGCGAATCCGTCATCTTGTCGGCATACAGGATCACGCGGCCGTCGAGGTTACGGGCCGCACGCCCGATGGTCTGCACCAGCGATGTCTTCGAGCGCAGGAAGCCTTCCTTGTCGGCATCGAGGATGGCGACCAGCGCGCATTCGGGGATATCGAGACCCTCGCGCAGCAGGTTGATGCCGATCAGCACGTCGAAGGCTCCGAGCCGCAGATCTCGGATGATCTCGATACGCTCCAGCGTGTCGATATCCGAATGCAGGTAGCGCACGCGGATGCCGGCTTCCTGCATGTATTCGGTCAGGTCCTCGGCCATGCGCTTGGTCAGCGTGGTGACCAGCACGCGCTGGTTTTTGGCTGCGCATTCGCGGCATTCCTGCAGCAGGTCGTCGACCTGGTTGCCGACGGGCCGGATGACGCAGACCGGATCGATCAGCCCGGTCGGGCGGATGACCTGTTCGACGAACACGCCGCCGGTACGGTCCATTTCCCATGGGCCTGGCGTTGCCGATACATGCACCGTCTGCGGGCGCATGGATTCCCATTCCTCGAATTTGAGCGGGCGGTTATCGACGCAGGACGGCAGGCGGAAGCCGAATTCGGCAAGGGTCGATTTTCGGTTGAAGTCGCCTTTGAACATGCCGCCGATCTGCGGCACCGTCACATGGCTCTCATCGACGATCAGCAGGGCGTCGTCCGGGATATATTCGAACAGGGTCGGTGGCGGCTCACCCGCGCCGCGCCCGGTCAGATAGCGTGAATAGTTCTCGATGCCCGAACAATGGCCGGTGGTTTCCAGCATTTCGATATCGAACATGGCGCGCTGTTCCAGCCGCTGGGCCTCCAGCAGCTTGTTATTGGCCTTGAACCACGCGAGCCGGTCTTTGAGTTCGGCCTTTATCTGGCCGATGGCCTGCTGCACCGTTGGGCGCGGTGTGACGTAATGCGAATTGGCATAGATCGTCACTTCGTCGAGCTTGCCGGTCCGTTCGCCGGTCAGCGGGTCAAATTCGTGGATTTCCTCGATCTCGTCGCCGAAAAACGACAACCGCCAGGCGCGGTCTTCGTAATGGGCGGGGAAAATTTCGACCGAGTCGCCGCGTACCCGGAACGTGCCGCGGATAAAGTTCTGGTCATTGCGGCGATATTGCAGTGCCACGAATTTCTGCAGCAGGTCCGAAATTTCGATCGATTGGCCGGCTTTGAGCGGGACGGTCATCGCCTGATAGGATTCAAGGCTGCCGATGCCGTAAATGCAGGACACGCTGGCGACGAGGATGACGTCGCGGCGTTCCATCAGCGCACGGGTCGCGGCATGGCGCATCCGGTCGATCTGTTCATTGATCGAGGCGTCTTTTTCGATAAACGTGTCCGACCGGGCGACATAGGCTTCCGGCTGGTAGTAATCGTAATAGGACACGAAATATTCCACCGCATTATGCGGAAAGAACGATTTCATCTCGCCGTAAAGCTGGGCCGCGAGGGTCTTGTTCGGCGCCAGGACCAGTGCCGGGCGATTCAGTTCCTGGATGACATGGGCCATCGTAAATGTCTTGCCCGACCCGGTAACGCCGAGCAGCACCTGGTCTTTTTCATGGGCCCGAACCCCTTCGAGCAGTTCCGCGATGGCATGCGGCTGGTCGCCCGCAGGCGTGTAATCCGACACGATCTGGAACGGAATGCTGTCATCCGGTGTCGGCAGGCTCGGGCGGTCGGTGAGGGTGGTGTTCATGCGCCTAATATGGCGTGGTTCGGGGGGGAATTCCAGTTGGTGTTGGCGGTTCCCTGTTTAATGCCGCCGTCTATTGACGAACATCCCTGTCATCCCGGCCCTGTGCCGGGATCCAGTCTTTCTGCGCGGAATCGGTTCGGCGCTTCTGGACCCCGGCACAGGGCCGGGGTGACATTTATTGTGTGGATTAAATACGGTGCGATCAGGTCGGGGCGAATGCTTCAACGTTCCACCGGCACCGCATGCACCAGATAGCGCAGCGGGCCGCCGGGAATCAGCGCGTCGAACGGGTAACATGTCACCAGGACCAGCCCGTCTGCCTCCACCGGGGCAGCCCAGGGCTGGCGGGCATCGGCGATTGACGTGGCGTCGACGCGATAGGCCCGGGTTACGCCGTCGGGACGCTGGAGTTCCACCCGGCTGCCGGGGACAAGCTCCGCCAGCACTTTCAGATGTGTATCGCGGTGTCCGCCGATCATGCTGAGACCGGTCCGTCCGGGCGCGGCAGTACCGGATACGTGGCCGGGTCCGAAAGCCAGCGCCTGACCGCTGGCCCCGGCAAGCACGATCAGGTCGGCACCGACGCCGGGGAGTTTGAGCCGGGCGACCGGCCAGGTATCGGCCCAGGGCCACGGTTTTGCCCGGTCTTCGCCTGCCAGCGTGCGGTCCCAGGCGCGGTGTAGCATCACCTGTGCGACGGCGGCCTTTGCGGGAATGAACACAGCACTGGCGAGCTGCCAGAGCCCCGCGATGGCAAGCAGCGCCCCGGCGGCAGCGAGGGCCTGCCGCCGGGACGGGACGCGCCTCATACGGCGCGCCCGGGCCGGGGGATGGCGACCACCAGCACCAACCCCGCGACAACCAGTAATCCGACGCCGATGGCAAGGTGCAGAAAGAAGGGTGTCGCCCCCTGCGGCAGGATCAAGGACCGGGTCGCAAGATCGAACCGGGCTTTGGAGCCTGTGCGCTGCATAGGCGCCGGCGCGGGCGGGGCCGCCGCCCGTTTGAGCAGGTGCTTGCCCATGGTCGTGTTGAACCTCCAGCCATGGGGCAGGTTCAGCGGCACGTCGCCCGTGGCAAGCGGTGTCCCGGCGGGGCGTACGGCGGTCTGTTCGGTCGCGAGCAGACTGGTGTAGCGGGTCACCAGGCTGTGGGTGAGGCCGATTTTCGTGATCCCGGCCTTCACGTCGCCGGGGGGCGCGCCGTCGCGCAGGCTGTCGGTCAGTGCCGCGACCTTGGCCCGCGCCCAGAGTGTCGAGATGCCTGTCGCAATGCGGGTATCGTTCAGCTTCAGCGATGTTTTCCAGCCGCCCGCGCCGAGCGAGAGCAGGGTGTTTCCTGCCAGCGATGCCGCGGGCAGACGACTGACCAGCACAACGGGTTCGCCGAAATAGAGATCGGGAATTCTGGCGGGAAAGGTCTCTGCCGTGACGGGGACGGTTTCGCCGTTTTGCCAGGCCGCCGAAACATCCGTCAGTGCCGGGCGTTCAAGCTTGTCGAACAGCGCCGTCATCCGGGTGCCGACCTGCTTGATGTCAGGGATATAGACGAACGCGCCGCGCCCGGCCTCTGCCGCCTTGCGCATGAAATAGCTGTTCGGCGCCGACCCGATTCCGACGGTGAACAGGCGTGCATTCCCCAGGCGCTGGCGGATGTCACGGAACAGCTCCGTCTCGTTGGACACCGCCCCGTCAGTGACGAACACGATCTGTTTCAATCGGCCCTCTGCGGCGACGGTATTCAGCGCCGCGTGCAGGGCAGGGCGCATCACTGTGCCGCCATCCGCCGTGGTATCGCGCAGGAACAGCTTGGCGAATAGCCGGTTTGTATCGCTTGCCGGCATGGCGTGTTTAAACAATGTCTCGGTGTCGTTGGAAAACCGGATGAGGTTGAAGCGGTCTTGGCCGCCCAGCCTGTCGACGGCGGCATCCAGCGCGGAACGCGCGGCACGGATCGACACGCCGCCCATCGAGCCCGATCGGTCGAGGATAAAGACGACGTCGCGGGGCCGGGTGTTTTGCGTGGCGTGCTTCGGCGCCGGTGGCATGATCAGTGCGGTCACAAAGACATCGTCGCCGATACGTTCGCGGAATGCGGCGATCAGCGGCTCTGCGGCCAGTTTTGGTGCCCAGTCGAGGGTGAAGTCGCGGTCGGCGGAGACTGTTTTGCGGTCCAGCGTGATCCGCCGCCTGCCGTCGCCGAGATCTTCAATGCCGATTTTGTGGCTGGTGCTGGCGACGGTCGTCAGCGCCATGCCTGCATCGAGATTGACGGTCAGGGTGACCGGGTTTCCGGGGGGCGATGTGTCGGGATCCTTCACCGGTATGCGAATTTCCGGCAGGGCATCGCGCAGGGCGCCGGGCATGCCGTCGCCGTTCTCTGTGACGGGCTGGTGGACCATTCTGACCGGTCCCGCTGCCGGATCGAAGCGGGGGGCGACGACCATCGGAAAGCGCAGGCTGAACCTGCCGCGATCATAGTCGAGCCGTTGGCTGTAATGCAGTTGTACCGCGATTCTGCCGCCGGGCGGGATATTGGCGACATTGTTGGAAAAGATATTCGGCCGGTGCTGTTCGACCAGTGCTGCCCGCCGGCCCTGGCGTTTGGCGGCTTCATAGGCTTTGCGCGCGGCCTGGCGTTCGGCGATTTTCGCCTCGATCACCCGGTCGCCGACGACCAGTTTCATCCGGCTGACGGCGGAATTTTCCGGTAACGGAAACACGTAGCGTCCTTCGAGCCAATCGCCGGTCGGGTTGACGAAATACTGTTTCACCATCGTGCGCGCGACGATACCGCTGACATCGATTTCAACCTCGGTCGCGACAAGCGGCGCCGGTGCATATTCACCGGGTCGGGTGCTGTGAAACAGTAACTGGCCGCGCTGGACGTCACCGAGGGTCATGAGCGTGGGGGTGCGGGTCTCAGCCGCAGGGGCGGGTGACAGCGTCTGGGCAGACGGGGAGATGACGGGCAGGGCGATCAGGATGACCGGCAGAATGCGCCGGATGGCGGGAAGAGCGCGGGCTGACATAGTGTTGTTTCCTTCTTGAAGAGGCGATGGAGACAGGAAACACCGGTAATGCGGCCCGGGCAGGGCAGATCGGGGCCAATTACGGCGATCGCGTGATAAATCGTGGCGATTTTGTGGCCGTGCGGCGTGCTATCCTGTTGCCTGTCATCCGCCACGGGCGTAATTTGCGCGCGCTCGTAACATTTCGACCAATCGCAAAAGGTAATTCAGGCTATGGCCCTCGTCGCGCAGCGTCTCTCGCGGATCAAACCGTCCCCCACCAATGTCCTGACCGGCAAAGTCGCCGAGCTCAAGGCCGCCGGCCGCGATATCATCGGCCTCGGCGCGGGCGAGCCGGATTTCGATACCCCGGACAACATCAAGGCGGCGGCGAAGGCGGCCATCGATGCGGGCGAAACCAAATACACGCCGATTCCCGGCACGCTGAAGCTGCGCCAGGCGATTTGCGACAAGTTCAAGCGCGACAACAACCTGGACTACAAGCCCGAGCAGGTGATCGTCAGCTGCGGCGGCAAACAGGTCATCTATAACGCCTTCATGGCGACGCTCGACCCGGGCGATGAGGTGATTATTCCCGCACCTTACTGGGTGTCCTATCCCGACATGGTGCTGCTGGCCGAAGGCACGCCGGTTTTCGTGGCAGGTGTCGAGTCCAATAATTTCAAGATCACGCCCGAAGATCTCGAAGCAGCTATCACGCCGAAGACCAAGTGGGTGCTGCTGAATTCGCCCAGCAACCCGACCGGTGCCGCCTATTCGCGTGCCGAACTGAAGGGTCTGACGGATGTGCTGATGCGCCATCCCCATGTCTGGGTGATGACCGACGACATGTACGAACACGTTATCTATGACGATTTTGAATTCTCGACACCGGCGGAAATCGAACCCGGCCTGATGGACCGCACGATCACGCTGAACGGTGTTTCGAAGGCCTATTCGATGACCGGCTGGCGGCTCGGCTACGGTGCGGGTCCGGTGGAACTGATCAAGGCGATGGTCGTGATCCAGTCGCAGTCATCGACGCATACCTCGTCGATCAGCCAGGCGGCCTCGATCGAGGCGCTCAACGGCCCGCAGGATTTCATCGGGCCGCATAACGACATGTTCCGCGAACGCCGCGACCTGGTGGTGTCGATGTTGAACCAGGCGGCGGGCGTGACCTGCCTGAAACCGGAAGGCGCGTTCTATGTCTATCCGTCCTGTGCCGGCACGCTGGGGAAAACGGCGCCCGACGGCACGAAGATCGATACCGATGCCGATTTCTGCACCTACCTGCTGGAAAGCGAAGGTGTCGCAGTCGTGCCGGGTGTTGCGTTCGGGCTGGAGCCGTATTTCCGGATTTCCTACGCCACGTCCACCGAAGCGCTGACCGATGCGTGTGAGCGCATCCAGCGGGCCTGTGCAGCACTGACGTAGCCTTCAAAGGCGCATTGACCTCGATCATATTGCCCGTGTGGCGGGTGGCATATCCTGACCGGTGAGCGAGTTTTTCGTGTAACCCGTCTTATAAGGATATCCGCCCGTGCGACTGCAATTCCTCGGCGCAACCGGCACCGTTACCGGATCGAAATATCTGCTTGAACAGGGCGACTGCAAAACCCTGATTGATTGCGGGCTCTTTCAGGGACTGAAGGAACTGCGCCTGCGAAACTGGGCGCCGCTGCCGGTGACCCCCAATGCCGTTGATGCGGTTGTACTTACCCACGCCCATATCGATCACAGCGGTTACGTGCCGCTGCTGGTCAAGAACGGGTTCAAGGGACGGGTTTACTGTTCCGAGGCGACGTTTGATCTGTGTTCGATACTGCTGCCGGATTCCGGCTACCTGCACGAGGCGGATGCCGATCGCGCGAACCGCTATTCTTATTCGAAGCACAAACCTGCCCTGCCGCTATATACAGAGCAGGATGGTCGCGATTGCCTGGACCGGTTTAGCGTCGTCGATTTTGATGTACCGCATGACCTGCCGGGCGGGCTGACATTCACGTTGCAGCGGTCAGGCCATATTCTCGGCTCCGCTTTTGTAACCGTCTCCGACGGCGCGAAGTCCATCGTGTTTTCCGGCGATATGGGGCGGCCGGATGATCCGGTCATGAAACCGCCGGCCGCGATCCACAGTGCCGATTATCTGGTGCTCGAATCGACCTACGGCGACCGATTACATGGCCATGAAAACCCGTTCGACCAGATCGGCGGCATCATCCGGGATACCGCGGCGCGCGGCGGCACGGTTGTTATTCCGGCATTCGCGGTAGGGCGCACGCAGTCGATTCTCTACTACCTCTATGAGCTGAAAAAAGCCAAGGCTATCCCCAATCTACCGGTGTTTCTCGACAGCCCGATGGCGATCAACGTTACCGAGTTGCTGCAACGGCACGGCGCGGATCACCGCCTGGCCAAGAAACTCTGCGCGGATGTCTGTCATGTGGCGGCCTATTCAAGGACGGTCGATGATTCCAAGGCGCTGGATCAAGCGAACGGGCTGCCCGCGGTCGTTATTTCGGCGAGCGGCATGGCGACCGGCGGGCGGGTGCTCCATCACCTGAAACATTTTATCGGCGATCCGAGGAATGCGATCGTCTTCACCGGTTACCAGGCTGCCGGTACACGCGGTTCACGTCTGGTGCATGGTGACAGCGAAATCAAGATTCACGGCAAAATGTGGCCGGTGCGGGCTCAGGTCGAGGTGCTGCATAACCTGTCGGCCCATGCCGATTACGGCGAAATTCTCGATTGTCTGGGCAATTTCGATGCGCCCCCCAAACACACATTCATCACCCATGGTGAACCGGAAGCCGCGTCGTCCCTTGCGATGAAAATCCAGGACCGGATGTCATGGCAGGTTTCCGTGCCGCAATATCTGCAGGTAGAAGACCTGTAACTTTTCACGCCCCGCCGTAAACGTATTCCGGTATCAGTAAACCTCCGGCACGTACAGGTCGTCCGGTAATACCGAGCGCTCGTATTCGGGGTTGAATACCCGCTCGGGCAGGGCGACGCTTTCCTGCGGTACGTCCGTGTAGGGAACCTGCTGCAGCAGGTGATGCATACAGTTCAGCCGGGCGCGTTTCTTGTCGTCGCCTTCGACGATGTACCAGGGCGCTTCCGCAATATTGGTGCGTTCGAACATTTCTTCCTTTACCCGGGTATAGTCCTCCCACCGGATGCGCGATTGCAGGTCCATCGGGCTGAGCTTCCACTGCTTCATCGGATCCAGTATCCGCATCATGAAGCGAAGCTGCTGTTCCTGGTCGGTGATCGAAAACCAGTACTTGATGACCTTGATCCCGGACCGGGTCAGCATGCGTTCGAATTCCGGCACGTCCCGGAAAAACTCCTCGACCTGTTCCTCCGTGGCGAAATTCATCACGCGTTCGACGCCTGCGCGGTTGTACCAGGACCGGTCGAACAGCACGATTTCACCGGCGGCGGGAAGATGCGGCACGTAGCGTTGGAAATACCACTGCGATTCTTCGCGTTCGGATGGCGCACTCAGCGCGACCGTGCGGCAGATGCGCGGGTTCAGCCTTTGCGATATCCGCTTGATCACACCACCTTTGCCGGCGGCATCGCGGCCTTCGAACAGCACCACCAGTTTGAAACCGTTGGCGACGACCCAGTCCTGAAGGGCGACCAGTTCACTCTGCAGACGGATCAATTCGCGAAAATAGGTGCGGCGGTTCAGTGCCGATCCCTTAATCTGGTCGGCGATTTTGGGATAACCTTCGGGAAACCGGAGGTCGTCTATTTCCAGTTCAAGCTCTTCATCGAGGATGTCCTCAAGCTCGGTGTCGATCCAGGATGATTGATGCGGTGGATCCGGTTGATCTGTCATAACGGCCTTCCTGAGTTGGAGCGGGGCGGGGTCTCGGGCTGGTCGATAAGTATATAAGACGAATTCATGACAGTTTAGTGGCGGATGTTGCACCGGCTTGGATTATCCGGACCGCGGGCGCATATTGCCGCTTGGGACAAGTATCTGATTTTCGATGGGAGGCGTGTCATGACCGAAGGCTACAGGCTGACAACCGTCTTCAAGGCATTGCTGCGCAAGCCGAACGATCAGGTCGGTCGTCCGATGTCCATCCGCACCGCCGTGATCATCTGGCTGGTTCTGCTGATCATCAGCCTGTATGGCGCTTATGATTTTTACTTTGGTGTGTAGCCGGGGTCTGAAACGTTATTCAATGCGACGGAAAACGGCGGTCTGGATACCCATGACCGCCGTTTCGTCTTTGCGCCGGCAAATGTGTATCAGATGGAGCGTCTGCGCCGTGCTATTGCGAGACCGGCAATGCCGAGGCCGATGATTGTCAGGGCTGCAGGTTCGGGAATCTCCGCCGCAGCGAATTCCACATTCACGGTCAGCGAAGCGCCGGCTGGGAGGAAGGCTGCCCCGGCCTGGTTTACGTATACGTGTTGGCCGTCGAACGTCAGCGTCGGAACAAACCCGAAAGTATTGCTGTCGATCGAGACACCGATGATATCGGCCGTCATTGCGGTTAAGACCAGGCCATCGAACGCGGCGCCGCCGCTGAGGTACCAGGTATTAGAATAGGTAATCGTGAAGGACTCGTCAGCGATGTCAGCGGCGGGACCAAAGCTGCCGATGGAGGAAAATTCAACGCCGGTACCGACGACGGCATTCCCGCTGGAGAGATATACCGTACCGAGCGTTGGCCAGTGATAGTCGACCGAGACTGTCTCGCCGATAAAACCGGCCTTGGCCGGCGCGGACACCATCGTTCCCAGGATCGCTATTGATAGACAAAATCCGATTGCCGCAAACTTTACTACGCGCATTAATCCATTCCTTGTATTGAGCCGGAACCATGCCGGTAGGCGGCATGACGATTTCTTGGCTCGTATTTAAAGAAATAATGCAATTTCCGTACCAATTCAGAATATTGTTTTAATACAACAAGTTACCTTCCTGTTGCTCTCGGTAGTCATCCGGGGTGAGTTAAATGTGTAAGAAATTCCGACGCTGTTCCCGGCTTTGTGACGATTAATTAATTGGCTGACGATTAATTGATTGGGACAATTCGCAGCCCGCTCTATCTTTCAGGGCATTGAAGCCGGGAGAAAAAACAATGCTGACACGTTCGAAACCGACCTGGGAAATGCCCGAGTCCGAAGCGACCCCCGAAGCCGATTTCCTCAACCGGCGTGAATTATGCAAGACGATTGCCGCGGGTTCTATTCTGGCAGCGGGCTCGCTCCCGCTGATCGGCGCAGGTACCGCCTCTGCGGCGACCCCGGAGGATCCGTCCGCGGGCCTGTATCCGGCAAAGCGGAACGAGGCCTATAAGCTGGACCGCCAGGTCACGTCGGAAAAGATCGCGACCACCTACAATAATTTCTACGAATTCGGTTCGCACAAGAATATCTGGAAGGCCGCCCAGAAACTGCAGACCCGGCCCTGGACTGTCACCATCGATGGCATGGTTGAAAAGGAACAGAAGGTCGATATCGACACGCTGCTGAAGTCGATGCCGCTGGAAGAGCGCCTGTATCGCCACCGCTGCGTAGAGGCGTGGGCGATCGCCGTGCCATGGACCGGTTTCCCGATGAAGGCGCTGCTTGATTATGCGCGCCCGATGGCCGGCGCAAAATACGTCGTCATGGAAACCTTCAACGACAAGAAGATGGCGCCGGGTCAGCGCCAGGTCTGGTATCCGTGGCCCTATCTCGAAGCGATCACCATCGAAGAGGCGGCGAACGAACTGTCCATGATCGGCACCGGCGCCTATGGCAAGGTGATGCCCAAACAGAACGGTGCGCCGCTGCGGCTCGTTGTGCCATGGAAATACGGCTTCAAGCAGATCAAGTCGATCGTCCGCTTCACCTTCACGGACAAGCGGCCGAAAAGCTTCTGGGAACAGATCCAGCCGAAGGAATACGGTTTCTGGGCCAACGTGAACCCCGAGGTCGATCACCCGCGCTGGAGCCAGGCCACTGAAAAGCTGCTCGGTACCGGCAAGCGCGTGCCCACCCAGCTCTATAACGGCTATGCCGAACAGGTCGCCGGGCTGTACACGGAGATCCAGAAGAAAGAGAAAACCTTTTACTAGGCCGCCCGTCGCAGCCGTAAATGTATAGAGGCAGGCCGTGCGGCCTGCCTCTTTTCCGTGGTGGTGGCATATATGACCGCGCCTGTTTGGTGTCTGATTCTGTCGCTGCTTGATTATCTGACAGATTTTGCAACTTTTGCCTGTGCCGAAATCAGGCGGGGAGATGCATGGCGGGTGTTTCCTGATCGTTGGATGTGCGCTTGCACCGGCGGGTGTGCCCTGAATAGAAAAAACCCCGGAAACCAAGGTTTCCGGGGAAAGTTTAACAGGGAGGCTTCACGTCTGGGAGACGTAGGATCCTAAGACCCTCGGATCCGAAGATCCTCGCTGGGCGGACCCAGCTCGGGCAGAAAATCGAATTGATGTCCTACCACTCCTACTTAGATAGGCGCGCACCTGCCGAATGGGAATTGTCCGTTTGGTCAATCTGCTATGCAAAAAACGCATAGGTGCAATAATTGGAAACAATTGGGTTATTTGCGTTTGGCGCTGATGCTGCGGATCAGGAAGTCCCGAAAGGCGACAATTCGCTGCGAATGGCGCAGCTCTTCCGGATAGACCAGGAACACATCATAGGCGGGGCCTTCGTGTTTCGGCAGGATCGGCACCAGGTCATGGGCAAGCTGTCCCATGTAGTCCGGCAGCGAGGCAATCCCGAGCCCGCTCGCGGCGGCGCGGAACATGGCGTAGATGTTGTTTACCCGCAGAACCGGCTCACGTTCTTCCGCGCCTTCTTCGCGCCCGGCATACATCAGCCAGTTGATTTCCGTGTAGGGCGGGTGGAAGGAATCGTCATAGGCGATGATCTGATGGTTATCGAGATCTTCCAGTGTGGTCGGTGTCCCGTGATCCTTCAGATAGGTCGGCGACGCGAAAACCCGGTGGCGCATGCCCAGCAGCGGGCGGCGGATCAGGTCCGGCTGGGTCGGCGGTGACATGCGGATCGCAACGTCTGCCTGCCCCATGCTGAGATCCAGCTCGTCCTCGCTGACGATCAGGGTGACCTGGATGTCCGGGTATAGCTCGATGAATTCCTTCAGCCGTTCGGTCAGCCAGATGGAGCCGAAGGCGACGGCGGTCGTGATGCGCAGCGGTCCCTGCGGTTTGTCGCGCGCTTCCGATACCAAAGATTCGGCGATCGCGACCTTGGCGAATACGTCGCGCGCCGTCGAATACAGCGTTTCACCAGATTCCGTGAGCTTCAACCCACGCGCATGGCGGTGGAACAGCGGCACGTTGAGTGATTGTTCCAGCGACGATACCTGGCGGCTGACCGAAGACTGCGACAGGTTCAGGATCTCTCCCGCATGGGTAAAGCTGCCTGCTTCGGCGACGGCGTGAAATACCCTGAGCTTGTCCCAATCCATGACGCCAACCCTGTTCTGCGTTATCCGGCGCGCGCGCCGGTGTTACTCATTCCGCTGCTTGCGATGACGTGCTTTCAAGTTCGGCGACGAATTTCTCGGCCTCAAGCGCCGCCATGCACCCCGTACCGGCTGCCGTTACGGCCTGACGATAGGTCTTGTCCTGCACGTCGCCCGCGGCAAATACACCATCGACGCTGGTGCGTGTCGAATCCGGCTGTGTGACGATATAGCCTTCGTCATCCATATCGACCTTGCCCTTGAACAACTGTGTCGCCGGATCATGGCCGATGGCGATAAACAATCCGTCTACGGCAAGGTCCGTGACCGCGTCGGTCTTCACATTCCGGACCTTGATACCGGTGACGCCGAGCGGGTCTTCGTCGCCGACGACTTCTTCGACGGCCGAATCCCACATCACCTCGATACGGTCATGTTTGAGCAGGCGTTCCTGAAGGATCTTTTCCGCCCGCAGCGTATCGCGGCGATGAATCAGGGTGACCTTGGTTGCGTGGTTGGTGAGGTAAAGCGCCTCTTCGACAGCCGTATTGCCGCCGCCGACAACCGCGACTTCTTTTTCGCGGAAGAAAAACCCGTCACAGGTCGCGCAGGCCGATACGCCGAAGCCCTGGAATTTCTGCTCGGTTTCCAGCCCCAGCCAGCGCGCCTGGGCGCCGGTCGAAATGATGATTGAATCTGCCGTATAGGTGTCGCCGGAATCGCCCTTGCAGACAAACGGCCGCGCGCTGAAATCGACATCGGTGATCAGGTCGTTGATCATTCTGGTGCCGACATGCTCGGCCTGGGCGTGCATCTGTTCCATCAGCCAGGGGCCCTGGATAACGTCCGCAAAGCCCGGATAGTTTTCGACATCGGTTGTGATCGACATCTGACCGCCGAGTTCCATACCGGTGACGAGCATCGGCGACAGCGAAGCGCGTGCGGTATAGACGGCAGCCGTGTAGCCGGCAGGGCCGGAACCGATGATAAGGACTTTGACGCGATGATTTTCAGCCATGCCGTGCGTTCCTGATGCGTTGGGGATCAAGCAAGAATTATGAGGCTGATATTTAAGGTGCATACGCCGTTAAGGCAATGTGCTGCATCGATTGCAGGACGGAGCGCGCGTCCGCGGTGGGGCAGTGTCCTGACCCTGGGGGCGGATCAGGGGCTCTTGTCGTGCGTTTGTAATATGTAACAGGTGTCGATTTTCTTTACGGATTCGATCAGGGACAAGGCGTGTGTATAAAGTTAACCTATTGATAACAAACAAATTATGAACTGTGGCACGCTTCTTGCATTAATACGAATAGACAGGTTTTTCTCTTAAAATCGGCGCGACGGCCCGACATAACTCACGACCCACCAGGTAGCAGTTTTCAGATGCGTTCCAGGCTTTTCAATCGTTTTTCCCTGATCATCGGCACTTTTGCCGTTATCGCGGCCGCCGTGACGGTGTTGCCTCTCCGTGGTGCGCTTGCCGGTCCGCTGGGCGATTTCAATGTCCTGACATTTGGCGATTTCTCTGCCCCGTCAAGCGACGTCGAAGGCAGGCTTTATGCGGGCGGAAACGTTTCGCTCAGCAGTTTCAGCGTCGGCGACAAGCTTCAGGGTGGCCTCGTCGGCGGTGATAGCCTGGTGGCCGGCGGCAACCTGTCCTTCACCTCGGGCGCGGTCTATCACGGCAATATCAAGGTTGGCGGCAGTGCAGCCGGGGTATCCAGTTCTGTCGCGTGGGGCACGATAAATGCCGGCTATACGCTGACCGACAATCTCGGTGCCGCGGGCTTGCCGGTGAATTTCGCCGCCGAACAGGCGCGGCTCACCGGTATCAGCGAGTCGCTCGGTGCGCTCGGCGCTACGGGCACGAATAATTTCCAGTGGAGCCAGCTTTTCCTGACCGGCAGCGGCACCACCGATCGTCAGGTCTTCACCGTAAATGCCGCCGATCTCAGCGCTGCGACCAACGTGGTGGTTCAGGGTATCGCCGACGGTACGGAAGTCGTGATCAACGTCACCGGCGCGAATGCCTCCATGAGCGGCGGGCTCGATCAGTTCTTCGAACGTAACCGCGAAAACGTGTTGTTCAATTTTGTCGATGCGGAAACCCTCAACCTCGGCAGTATCGGTGTCCAGGGCAGCATTCTTGCCACCGGCGCCGATATCACCACGCAATGGGGTGTTGTCTGGGGGCAGGTGGTGGCTGAAAGCTGGGACGGGCCGATGCAGCTCAATCAGGTCTATTACAACGGCGACATTCCGACACCGCCCGGTCCGATATCCAGCACCGAAGTTTCAGAGCCGGGTATGATGGCGATCTTTGCGATTGGCCTTGCCGGTCTGGCATACACGCGCCGCCGTCGCGCCTAGAACCCGAACATGTGATCGAGGCTGAACCCGCCATCGGCGTGGATCAGCCCGTGATAGCCGAACAGGCGGCAGGTCGTGTCGCGGATAATGATATGGGCACCGTCGCCGGCTTTGGCGCGGGCGGCATCGTCGAACATTTCCGAATAGCGCCAGAAGCGCGACCCGCCGCAGGGGATTGCCAGCCGCGTCGTCGCGACCTCCGCACCGCTACCGTCATGCAGGCCGATATCTGTTTCTGACCTGGCGTGCCAGGGTGTGGATGCCGGGTAGATCAGGTGACACATCGAATCCAGTGCCCCGCCTTCCGGGTAGCCGTCCCCAAGATTACCGGCAAGCCGCAGGAACAGGCGTGTGCTCAGCCCCGGCGGGCGCGATGTATAGGATTGCGGCTCGTTTTTGTAGGTCAGCACGGAATTGAAGATATGCGCGCCGAAGCTGGTCTCGGCCGCATTGCCCGTTGCCTCGTTCTCATAGCGAAACAGCGCGTGCAGCCAGCCATCGGCATCGCCGCCGTCAGCGAAATCGTAAACCAGTTCCATATGGCCGAAACTGTCCATCGCCGACAGGGCATCCGTCATTTCGGTTTTCAGGTCCACCATCCGGACATGATCCCGCGGCAGGTTGCCAAGGGCGATACGGCCTGTTTCACGGCCTTCCGGGTCGATCGCCAGCAGGGCGACGGGCAGGTTTGTCTGGCAGGTCGACATCGGCGTCGGCAGTGCCACCGACTTCCAGATATCCATCGGCAGGATTGGCGCGGGCAGGATGTATCCTTTGCCCATCAGGGGGGCAAGTTCGGGAATGCCGGGATCGGCCTTCAGGTCGACGCGTTCGACATTCATGTGGGCCATCCGCCGGTCCTTCGCGGCGGTGGTGATTTCATAGCGCGGGCGGACGAAATGTTTGCCCGCGCGAAGCTCTATCTGTTGCGGCCAGGCGGCATCCGGCAGGACGTCGCTGACCCGAATGGCCACCGTGGCATAAGGCCCGACCGGCTGGTCGATGGTGGTCACCGTATCGTTGCCCATCAGGTTCACGCCGATCTCGCCCGCCGGGATCGTACAGGGATGCGAATTCTGGACCCAGAGGACCACGTCTTCGCCGCTGCGCGGCGCCGGCAATCCGCCATACAGGTCGGCCGGCCACGCATTTGCATCATGCGTGCAGGACAGGGCGTGGCCGTCAGCGCCATACAGATCGAGAGCATATTTGACGACATCGTGGCCGGTCGCGCCGATGGCATGGATAAACAGCTGGCCGGTAAAATCACCGAGCCCGAAGCGGGACCGCACGTCCCGGCTGTCGATGATGACCGATTGGGCGGCGCCGCTGACATCTTCAGTCCACTCGGCTAATACGCCGCCATTCTTGTCGATCAGCCGCAGCCAGAGGGTGATGTTCTTGGCCCCGTAGCGTGCCCAGTAATTGGCGGTGACGATGCGGGTATGATGCGCAGCGGTATCCCTGAAAAACGCGAAATTCGTGGCGAAATTCATCGGGTCGAGATAGGTCTTCCCGTTGCTCAGCATGGCCGTCGGCAGGCGCAGTGCATCCAGGCTGACAACCTCGGTCCCGGCGGGCAGCAGGTGGCGGACATGGTCGACCAGCTTGTCGGCATCGAACGCCATCACAAAGACGGTATCGAGTACAGCGCCGACGGCAAACCCCGGCAGGTCCGTTACCGGCTGGGCGCGATGGCCGAGAACGGTATCGCCGATCTGCTGAATATCCTGGACAAAGACGCCGCGCAGATCGATCCCGTCCAGCGGATAGAACGCGGCGAACCCTTCCGAGTAGCCGAGCGGATCGTAGATCGCCACACCGTTTGCGGCGCGCAGCTGTGACAGCAGACCCGTGGCAGCTTCGGCGGCAAGCGGATGGCTGACGGCCTTGTAATAGCTGTTGCCGCCGCTGCGGTTGTCGAATGTATCGATTTTCAGCGCCATGCGGGCGTTTTCATCCGGATTGTGTGTGGGAACTGGCGTTGTTCATTATGAGGGTGCGGGGGGCGAATCTCCATCGGCGGGTATCTACTTCCACAGCCGTTTGAAAAAGGCGGAGATCGCATGCCGGCGGCGTTCGCGCCGGGCGAACTTGTCACTGGTCACCCAGTTGAGCTGCAGCACCCGGCGCTGCCCTTCGAACGGCTTGTGACCATGGTACGACGTGTCGCTGCGCCGGAATGCCAGCAGGGTTCCTTCGGCAGGCGGAACTTCGGCGGCATAGTCTTCGAGATCCCTGTCCGAGCGCAGGACGCGCAGCCGGCCGCCGGATTCTTCCCAGTCGGGGTTCATATAGACCAGCACGGTGATGATCTTTTCGGTCGAATCCTGGTGAATGCGCCCGTCCTTGAGCTGGCAGCGACCGCGCACAGTGACCGTGGTCGGGCGGTCGGTCAGGTCGACATCGAACACTTTTTCGATCGCGGCGCGCATTTCAGGACCCTGCAATTCATCCAGCAGCGATGAAAACGCGTCCCCGTATGCCAGCGACTGATAGGGAAAACTGCCGGGCTGGTCGATTTCGGGATAGGTTTCGTGAATAGCGGGAAGCGCTGCTGCGCGCACAAAGCCGGGCACGATCACGTAATCATACGGATCGTGTCCGCACGGCGTGTTTGCGAGCGCGTCTGTATCGAGGGCGGTTGATTTGGAGGTTTGCTGATCCACGGACAAGATTTATCCCTCCGGTCGCGGTATTTCAATCAGGAACGTCGTTTCTTTCAGGAAGAAAGGCGTCAGGATGAAATTCGATGGACTATTTCCGCGGCGACTCGGGCTGTGTCGTCCGGCGCATCATAGGTCCATGTCTCCAGCGTGCCATCGAACGGCCGCGTGATGCCTGCCCTCCGAAGCGCTTCGTGGAACCGCGCGAATTTCGCTGACCCGCCATCGAGCTCGATTACGTGGACCGGTTTGCCGGTAGCGCAGGCTTCCGACACCATCGATACTGAATCTGCCGTGACCACGATGGCATCGGCGAGGCCGAGGAGGCCGAAATACGGGTTGTCCCCGCTGCCGTCCCAGAACCAGCAGGGCGTGTCCGACAGGGCCGCGCGAAGGTGTTTTTCGTTTTCCGCACCGGTCCGCCGGGATGCGGTGACGGCCAGACCTGCGCCGTGCTGCGTGCACAGGGTGCGCAGATTTGCAGCGAGCCGCCGGGTCACGGCCCCGGTCATCCGGTACTGCTTGTTCGATCCGCCGATCAGCACCGCGATCAGCGGGCGTGGCAGATGGGTGAGCAAGGGGCGGAATTTTTCTCCTTCGGCGCGGAGCTTTTCCGGTGTGACCCGGTGCAGCGCTCCGAAGGTTTCAAGCACGTTGTCGCCGGTCACACCGTCATGCTTTGGAATAGCGAGAAGATCGAACGCATCGCGCCGCCAGGCCGGGTTCTGTATCTGTACGCAGAACGTCGCATTGCCGCTCGCCCGTTTGATCGCCAGTGCGGGCGCCACGGTCTGGCGTCCGGTCGCGATCAGGATATCCGGCCAGGGCGGTGTCAGCCGGTTGCCGTCGGTATCGGGTGTCGACAAGGGCGACATCCAGAATTGGGGCGGCAGGGCGGACCACGGAAACCCGGGCGACAGACGTTTCACGACAGGCGTTTCGCCGCCAAGCGCCACAAGTGCTTCGGCCAGCCCGAGGCATTGGTTTTCCATACCCGGCTTACCGTCCGTCATGATCCAGACGGACTTTCCAGCGAGTTCGGCGGCCTTCGCGTTCACGGCTTAAACCCGGTCCTGATGACAGATGTTTGAAATATTATTATCATTCTTTAAAATATAATTTCGTGAATTGGCGGCTGATTGCGGGAATGCTGCACTATCCATGCTAAGAACCATGTTGAAGACCCGAGCTCGAAACTAACGGAAATTGCGGATATGGCCAGAATCAAACTCGATAAGATCGACCTCAAAATACTCCGCGATCTTCAGGATAACGGCCGGATGACGAATGTGGAGCTGGCGCATAACGCCGGGATTTCACCGCCGCCCTGTCTGCGCCGGGTCCGCGCGCTGGAGGAAACCGGCTGTATCCGGGGCTATCACGCCGATCTGGATGCCGAGGCGCTCGGTTTCGGCGTGACGGTTTTTGCCAATGTAGGGCTACACAGCCAGGCCGAGGCCGACCTGGTGGCGTTCGAAGAACGCGTCGCCGGATGGGACGAGGTTCGCGAATGTCACATGCTGGCGGGTGAAACGGATTTCCTGCTCAAGATCGTTGCGACCGACTGGGATGCCTATCAGAAATTCCTGACAGCCAACCTCACATCTGCACCGAATGTCAGTGTTGTAAAATCCGCCCTTGGTATCCGCACGTCGAAACGCGCCTTTGGTGTTCCGGTAAACGTGGAAGCGACAGAGTAGGGTGCGCTACCACGGGAAGACCGGACCCCGGCACAAGGCCGGGATAACAGGTTATGGGATGCTGGTCGGGTAATCAGTCAGGACGGTCTCGGCCTGCGGCACAAAAGCCTACTTGTACTTCACCGTCATGATTTCATAGGACTTGGTGCCACCCGGTGTGGTGACTTCCACTGAATCGCCGACTGTCTTGCCGATCATGGCGCGGGCCATCGGAGACGTGACCGATAGCAGACCTTCCTTGATATTGGCTTCATGTTCGCCGACGACCTGATAGGTACTTTTCTCGTCGGTGTCTTCATCTGCGACCTTTACGGTCGCGCCGAACTTGATGACCTTGCCCGTGATCGCGCTGACGTCGATGACCTCGGCGCGGCTGAGCAGGTCTTCGATAATGCCGACGCGGCCTTCGACGAAGGCCTGGCGTTCGCGTGCGGCATGGTATTCGGCGTTTTCCGACAGGTCGCCATGTTCACGGGCAACCGCGATCGCCTTGATGATATCAGGGCGTTCAATGGTTTTGAGGCGCTTAAGTTCCGCTTCCAGGGATTCATGTCCCTTGGCCGTCATCGGTGCTTTATCCATCGTCTCACTTCCTTCGCACAAAATGATCCCGCCCTGCAGTTAACAGGTAAAAGCCGTCCACAGTGCCGGGGTCAGGTTGTCGCTAGATTGGCCGCGTAAAATAAGACTGCAGCGGCGCAACTTCAAGTCCGCCGGCACGCATCGCAGAAATGGCTTCCACAGCGGCTTTGGCGCCTGCCACGGTAGTATAGTAAGGAATCTTCCGTACCAGCGCGGACCGGCGCAATGCATACGAATCGGCAATTGCCTTGGCACCTTCGGTGGTATTGAAGACCAGCTGGATGTCTCCACTGATGATCGAATCGACCACGTGGGGGCGTCCTTCGCGTACTTTTTTAACGGATTCCGTCGCGACACCGGCTGCATTCAGCACGTCGGCGGTGCCGGCTGTCGCCACGATGATGAAACCCATATCGCGCAGACGTCTGGAAACGTCGACCATTGCAGTCTTGTCCCGATCACGCACCGAGATGAACACCCTGCCTTCGACCGGCACAGAAGTGCCGCTGCCGAGCTGTGATTTGGCAAAGGCCCGGCCGAAATCCGCATCGATGCCCATGACTTCGCCGGTCGATTTCATTTCCGGGCCGAGGATGATATCGACGCCCGGGAATCGCGCGAACGGGAAGACGGCTTCTTTTACCGCAATATGTTTGCCGGTCATCGTGCTGGCATAGGTCTTCAGCAGGTCGGCGAGTTTTTCACCGGCCATGACCCGCGCGGCGACCTTGGCAATCGGCATGCCGGTTGCCTTGGCGACGAAGGGCACCGTCCGGCTGGCGCGGGGATTGACCTCCAGGATGTAGACCGTCTCACCCTTGATGGCGTATTGCACGTTCATGAGGCCGACCACGCCGAGCCCGCGTGCCAGGGCACCGGTCTGGCGGCGCAGTTCCTCGAGAATGGAATCGGGCAGCGAATAGGGCGGCAGCGAACAGGCGGAATCGCCCGAATGAATCCCGGCCTCCTCGATATGTTCCATGATCCCGGCGACGTGCACGTCGTCATCGACATCGCGGATCGCATCGACATCGACCTCGATCGCGTCCGACAGGTAGGAATCGATCAGTACCGGCGTTGTCCCGGAGACCTTCACGGCAGTCTGGATGTAGCGCGTCAGCCCGGCTTCGTCATGGACGATTTCCATTGCCCGCCCGCCAAGCACGTAAGACGGCCGGATCACGACGGGGTAGCCGATTTCAGTCGCGATGCGGACCGCTTCGTCGCCGCTGCGTGCGGTGCCGTTTGCAGGCTGCAGCAATTTAAGGTCCTGCAGCAGCAGCTGGAACCGTTCGCGGTCCTCGGCGAGATCGATGGCATCGGGTGATGTGCCGAAAATCGGCACGCCTGCGGCTTCGAGGTCGGCGGCAAGTTTCAGCGGCGTCTGGCCGCCATATTGGAGGATCAGCCCGACGACTTCGCCGTTCTCTTCTTCCTTGCGCACGATCTCGATCACGTCTTCTGCCGTCAGCGGCTCGAAATAGAGCCGGTCCGACGTGTCGTAATCGGTCGACACGGTTTCGGGGTTGCAGTTGACCATGATGGTCTCAAACCCGGCTTCTTCCAGTGCATAGACCGCGTGGACGCAGCAATAGTCGAACTCAATGCCCTGGCCGATCCGGTTCGGACCGCCGCCGAGAATGATCGCCTTGCGCCGGTCGGTCGGCTCGGCCTCGCATTCGGCGGGGGCGTAGCCGGCGTTCTCGTAGGTCGAATACATGTAAGGTGTTTCCGACGCGAATTCGGCAGCACAGGTATCGATGCGCTTGTAGACCGGACGAACCCCTTGTTCGTGCCGGAATGCCGTGACCTTCGCGGCGGTTGACCCTGCGAGTTCGGCAAGCCGTTCGTCGGAAAAGCCCATGGCTTTCAACTGGTGCAGGTCTTGCGCGGTGTCCGGGAGGCCGTTTTCCCGGATGCCGTTCTCGGCCTCGACGATGCCACGCAGCTGCGCGATGAACCATGGATCAAAGCCCGATGCCGTCTGGATCGCATCGGTGGAAAGGCCGTGGCGAATGGCCTGGGCAACGGTCAGGATGCGGTCGGGGGTCGGCAGGTTGAGCGCAGCGAGCACGGCGGATTCATCGATACCGCCGACAACGTCGTCGCCTTCTTCGGGTTCTATCCCGGGAATGATAACTTCGTTCAGCCCTGTCAGGCCGGTTTCCATCGACCGCAGCGCCTTTTGCAGCGATTCCTGGAACGTCCGGCCGATCGACATCGCTTCGCCGACCGATTTCATCTGCGTGTTGAGCAGCGCTTCGGTGCCGGGGAATTTCTCGAACGTGAAGCGCGGGATCTTGGTGACGACGTAATCGATCGTCGGCTCAAAGCTGGCGGGCGTTACACCCGTGATGTCGTTATCCAGCTCGTCCAGCGTGTAACCGACGGCGAGCTTCGCCGCGATCTTGGCAATCGGGAACCCGGTCGCCTTGGATGCCAGTGCCGATGACCGCGAGACGCGCGGGTTCATCTCGATGATCACCAGCCGTCCGTCGGCCGGGTTCACCGCGAATTGCACGTTCGATCCGCCGGTATCGACACCGATCTCGCGCAGTACCGCGATCGAGGCGTTCCGCATGATCTGGTATTCTTTGTCGGTCAGCGTCAGCGCGGGTGCGACGGTGATGGAATCGCCGGTATGGACGCCCATCGGATCGACGTTCTCGATCGAGCAGATAATGATGCAGTTATCCGCATGGTCGCGGACGACTTCCATCTCGTATTCTTTCCATCCGATGATCGATTCCTCGACCAGCACTTCGGAGGTCGGTGAGGCATCGAGGCCACGGCGGATGATTTCTTCGAACTCGTCGCGGTTATAGGCAACCCCGCCGCCGGTGCCGCCCATCGTGAAGGACGGACGGATAATCGCCGGCAGGCCGGTTTCTTCAAGAATTTCGAGCGCTTCGTCCATTGACCGGGCAATACGGCCGCGCGGCGATTCCAGTCCGATCCTGGACATTGCTTCCTGGAATAGTTCGCGGTCCTCTGCCTTGTTGATGGCGTCGCGCTTTGCGCCGATCATTTCGACCCCATGCGCGTCGAGTACACCCATCTTTGCAAGCGATAGCGCGGTGTTCAGGGCAGTCTGGCCGCCCATGGTTGGCAGCAGAGCATCGGGTTTTTCCTTTTCGATGATCTTGGCGACCATCTCCGGCGTGATCGGCTCGATATAGGTCGCGTCGGCGAATTCCGGGTCCGTCATGATTGTCGCCGGGTTCGAATTCACCAGGATGACCCGGTAGCCTTCATCTTTCAGCGCTTTGCAGGCCTGGGTGCCTGAATAATCGAACTCGCAGGCCTGACCGATAACGATCGGGCCGGCGCCGATGACGAGGATGGATTTTATGTCTGTGCGTTTGGGCATGGCTCAGGTTCAGGCTTCCGGGCGCTGCCGGGCAGGTTAAAACCGGTCTGGCAGGGCAGGTGAAAACGAACGGTACAATGATGTGATTGGACCGGAACGTGTTTCCCACGACTCGGGGGTTTAGGGCAAGGGCGGAGTCGCATTTTCCCGCCTGAAACGGCCTGAAACGGGCTGGAACTCTTTGAGAGGAGGCGAGGCGGCGCAGAATGCGCAAAGCGACGGAATGGATATCGACCGCGCGTGGTGTGATATAATAAAGTCCTGCTACTCGACGTCGTGCCGTTCTTCCCTGCCCGGAATTCTGAATCCTTGGTTGTTTAAATGAAACTACCCTACCAAATCGGCCTCACAGTCGTCATCGGCGGTCTTGTGGCCGGCGGCTGGTTCTGGCTGGGCCCGGCTGGGGACGACAAGGGCGCGCGTGACGCGGGCCCCCGGCGAGGTGGCGCGACCAGCGTTCTGGTCCAGAAGGTCACATTTGCCGAAGATCGTATGGTCGTCCGCGCAGTCGGCACCGGCACCGCCCAGAATTCCGCCATCCTGCATCCGTCGGTGTCCGGCGAGGTGGTGGCGGTGCTGTTCAAGGCCGAGCAGAGGGTGAAAAAGGGCGATGTGCTGGTCCGGCTGGATGACGACCATCAGCGTCTTGCCGTCCGTCTTGCCGCCGTCGCGCTCCAGAAAGCCCGGCGTGATGCGGCGCGGGTGAGCAAGCTTGCAAAATCGGGCCACGCATCAAGGATCAGCCTCGATACTGCCCAGACCGATCTTGAAACCGCGACCGTGCGTCATGCACAGGCGAAGGCGGACCTGTCCGACCGGGTCGTTGTCGCGCCTTTTACAGGGGTGATCGGCCTGACCGATATCAGTCCGGGTGACCGGGTTACCGAAAATACGCCCATCGCGACGCTCGACGAACGCTCGACCATCCTTGTTGATTTCAATCTGACCGAAGACCATGCCGCCCGTATCCGGGTCGGTGACCGGATCATCGTTCACCCGTCCAATGCGCCCGACCGGGAAGTCACTGGCCGGGTGTCGGCAATGGGGAGCAGGATAGACGAGGCATCGCGTACGTTAAGAGTGCGGGCAACCATCCCGAACCCCGACGATACGATCCGTCCGGGCACATCGTTCTCTGTTGAATTGGCATTTACCGGGAAATCCTATCCCAGCGTCCGCGAGGTCGCGGTTCTGTGGAGCCGCGACGGCGCCTATCTGTGGCGCGCGCGTGCCGGCAAGGCCGAGAAGGTCTTCGTCCGGCTGATCCGCCGCGATGCGGGCAGGATACTGGTCGACGGCAAGCTGAATGTCGGCGATGCCGTCGTGGTACAGGGTGTGCAGGGGCTTCGCGTCGGCCAGCGGCTGAACCCCAAACCGTTTGCGGGTCCGGCAAAGGGCGCCGTCAAGGCGGATAAAGGTATTTCGAAGTGAGCGGGCGGTTCAGCGATCTGCCGGATCTCGCTATCCGTCGGCCGACGCTGATCGTGGTGATGAACCTGATGATCGTCATCGCCGGGTTGTCGGCGCTGTTCGGTGTCGAGGTCCGCGAATTGCCGGATGTGGACCGGCCCGTCGTCATGGTCCGCGCGTTCTTTGATGGCGCGTCTCCCGAAACCATGGATGCCGAGGTTACGAGCGCCATCGAGGGTGCCGTGGCCCGGGTGTCCGGCATTACCACCATCAATTCCGCGAGCGAGGAAAACAACGCTCGTATCCGTGCCGAGTTCGGGCCGGGGGTCGATCTCGATATTGCCGCCAATGACGTGCGCGAAGCTGTCGCCCGGATTTCGCGGCAACTTCCGGAGGGGGTCGATGAAGTCACCGTGGTCAAGGCCGATACCGATGCCTCGCCCGTCATCCGGCTCGCCCTTGTCAGCGAAACGCTGCCGCAGGAGACCCTCACCCGGCTCGCCGAGGACGATGTCACGGCGGAACTGTCGGCAATTCCCGGCGTGGCGACGGTGCAGCTGTTCGGCAACCAGGAACCCGTGCTACGGATCGTCGTGGAACCTATGCGGCTTGCCAGTTTCGGGCTGTCTATCGATGATGTCGCCCGGGCGCTGCGGTCGACCGATCTCGACGTGCCCGTCGGCAGCTTCAAGTCGGACAACCAGCTTCTGCTGGTGCGCGCCGATGCATCGATCTGGCAACCATCCGATATCGAAGCCCTCGAACTTAAACCCAATGTGCCGCTGGGCAGTGTGGCCCGTGCCTATTACGGACCGGCCGAGGCGGAGAGCTACAGCCTGCTGAACGGCCGTAAAGTTGTCGGGCTCGGCATCATCCGCCGGGCGCAGTCCAATACCATCGCCATATCCGACGGCGTCGACGCAGCCATTGAGCGCCTCAACCGGCGGCTTGATGACGCGGAGATCATCAAGGTATCGGATGATGCGACCTTCATTCGCGGGTCGGTGAAGGAAGTGATGACCAGCCTCGCCATCGCAATCTTCGTCGTGTTCGCCGTGATCTATGCTTTCATGGGCTCGCTGCGGGCGACGCTTATTCCCGCCGCTGCCATTCCGGTGGCGCTGGTCGGCACCATTGCCGCGATCTGGCTGCTCGGGTTTTCGATTAATATCCTCACCCTGCTGGCACTGGTCCTGGCGACCGGCATGATCGTCGATGATGCCGTGGTGGTGATCGAAAACGTCTATCGCCACCGGGCGATGGGGCTGAAACCGCTGGCCGCCGCCGTGGTCGGCACGCGCCAGGTATTCTTTGCGGTGATCGCGACGACGGCGACGCTGGTCGCGGTGTTTCTGCCGATAGCGTTTCTGCCGTCAAATGCCGGGCGGCTGTTCACTGAATTCGGCATCGTGCTCGCGGTTGCGGTCGCCATTTCGTCCTTCGTCGCGCTGTCGCTCTGCCCGCTTCTGGCATCCCGCCTGCCGGTGTCGGACACCGAAGACGGCAAGTCCGTTCCCCGGCGCGGGGTGATCGCCGGGTTCGGGCGGCGGGTCGAAAACGTGTACCGGCGGTTCCTCGACTTCACGCTGTCGGCGCGGCTGCTGGTGCTCGGCGGTACGGCGATGGTCGCGCTGACGGCGGTCGCACTCTACCCGACGATCAACGAGGAACTTCTGCCGCGCGAAGATCGTGGCTCGCTCTATATCATGCTGCAGGGCCCCGACGGGGTCGGGCTTGATTACATGGATCGCCAATCCGCCCAGGTGGAGGCATTGCTGCGGCCCTATCAGGATAGTGGCGAAGTCGGCGACGTGATGTCCATCGTCGGGCGCTGGGATCTCAACCGCGTCTGGATCGTCGCACCGCTGGCGCCCTGGGGCGAACGCACCCGCAGCCAGGCGGAAATCGCGAAAGAACTGCGCCGCCCGCTGCGGCGGATTACCGGTGCCCATGTTCGTCTGCGTCAGCCCAACAGCCTGAACCTGCGCCGCTCTGGCGGGCGCATGGAATTCGCGCTGACCGGGTCGAACTACAAGGACCTCGCTGCAGCAGCGGATGATTTCAGCGCGGCGATGCAGGAACGCCTGCCGCAATTCGAAGACCCCGATGTGGAATTCCAGCAGACCCAGCCGCAACTGTCGATCAAGGTCGACCGGCGCCGGGCCGAAGACCTCGGCGTACCGGTAGAAGGCATTGCCAATACGCTGCGCGCGATGGTCGCCGGCTACGAGGTCGCAGAGCTTAACGTGAACGA
>ERZ807291.393-NODE-393-length-74481-cov-8.842985_pt1 | contig 74481 bp, 70 predicted proteins | sample MGYA00521257_ERZ807291 | MGnify/ENA primary metagenome ERZ807291 (study PRJEB31413, sample SAMN03169783) | marine metagenome | biome: Marine; feature: Water; material: Subsurface seawater | place: North Sea | collected 2011-04-28 | depth 1 m m ... | reverse complement strand
CTGTTCCCCCGCATTCTGTTCCATCGCATATTCCATGAAGTTCTTGAGCTCTTCGTTGAACGTCAGCATGGACAGGTCTGTCATACGCATGGGGAACAATACGCCGTCGAGGTGATCGATTTCATGCTGCACGACCCGCGCGTGAAAATTGGTTGCCTCGCGTTCCACTGCCTGCCCGTTCGGCGCGTAGCCGCGATAAACGATGCGCGAATAGCGGGGCACCGCGCCGGTCATGCCGGGAATAGACAGGCAGCCTTCCCAGCCCATGGCGAGCTCATCGTCGAGCGGCTCGAATTCCGGGTTGATCAATGCGGTCAGGGGAGAGAAATCACTATCCGCGGCGTCCTCTTCGCCACGTTCACGGGGCGATTTGAAAATGATCACGCGTTTGCCTTCATAGACCTGCGGCGCGGCCAGTCCGACACCCGTCGCATCCTCCATGGTCTCGACCATATCCTCGAGCAGACGGCCGATATCGCGCGAGGTCGGATCGGCGATTTCCTCCGCCGTTTTGAGCAAAACCGGGTGTCCCATGCGGGCAATTTTTAAAAGTGTCATGGAAAATCGGGGTCCTGAGGCTGTTTAAACGCAGAAAGCGGCTGTTTTTGGCATATACAAGAGAATGGCGTTAAGGACTTTAAAATCAACCCTCGTTTATGCTATACACCCGTCACCGAGCCGGTGGAAATGCCGGTATTCGCTGTTTTCAGCGAAAAATCATTATAACCGATTTTTATAACGCCCGACAGGAGACCATCGGACCGTGGAAGTTAGTGTTAGAGACAACGACGTAGATCAGGCGCTTCGCGCGCTTAAAAAGAAAATGCAGCGCGAAGGTATTTTCCGGGAAATGAAAATGCGCCGGTCGTATGAAAAGCCGTCGGAACGCCGTGCCCGTGAAAAGGCAGAGGCCATCCGTCGCGCCCGCAAGCTGGAACGCAAGCGGATCGAACGCGAAGGCTTCTAGCCTTCCCGCGGTACGCGTTACCGCGACAGGAGTTTAAGAGGCCGCTTTATGCGGCCTTTTTTCGTGCGCTGAATTTCGTTCAGCAGACAATTTCAGGGAGCCCGACATGACCGACGAGACGAATATGGATCAGATCGAATTCTGGAATGGCGATCACGGCACCTCATGGGCACGCTATGCCGACATCGTCGACATCATGTTTGACGAAATTACACAGGCCGTGCTGGATGCCGCCGCAATCAGCACCGGTGACCGGGTTCTCGATCTCGGGTGCGGCAGCGGTGGCACCACGCTCGCGATCGCGGACAAAGTGACGCCGATCGGCAGTGTTACGGCAATCGACGTCTCATCCCCGATGCTGGAACGGGCACAGCACCGCGCTGATGCGGCAGGCATCGTCAACGCGACATTCGTGCTGGGCGATGCATCCGTCTATCCGTTTGCCGAACATTCTTTCGACGCCATGGTCTCGCGCCTGGGCGCAATGTTCTTCGACGACCCGGAATACACTTTCCGCCGCATGGTTCCGGCGCTCGATTCAGGCGGGCGACTGGCGCTTGGTGTCTGGCGCGGGCCGAGCGAAAACCTTTGGGCGATGGGCCCGGTTGCCGCGGCAAAGGAATTCCTCGAAATGCCGCCGCGCCCCGGCCCGGAGGAACCCGGTCCGTTCTCGTTTGCCGACCCGGATCGCGTCCGCAGCATTCTTGGCGCTGCCGGTCTGACGGATATTGACCTCGCGCCGCTCGACTTCCAGGTACCGCTTGGCCGGACGCTGGAAGAAGCACTGAATTTCGCAATGGAAATGGGGCCCCTGTCGGCACCGCTGAGCACGGTGACGGGCGACAACCGCCAGAAGGCCATTGCCGCGATCACGGAAGTGCTGAAAGCGAATCAGGCTGAAGACGGCATCGTCCGTCTCGCCGGGGCCTGCTGGATCATCACCGCACGCGCCCCCTGATCCGGTTACATCAGCGCGGCGCGAAGGGCATCACCTCAACCGGCACCGGGACGACAAACCGAGCCAGAACATCCCGGGTCTCATCCAGCGGCACATCGCAGTCCGGTGTCTCGCTGACAATGACGCTGTCGACGGTGACATTGCGGGCGCGCAGGGCCTCATACGCCGTCAGCGTGTGACTTAAACTGCCGAGGTAACTTCCACCAACGAGGATTGCCGGGATGCCAAGGGCAGCAATCAGGTCAGCGACCGTCCGTGTATCGTCGAGCGGCACCATGACACCGCCGATTCCTTCAATCAGGAGCGACATGCCGGACTCATCCGCCTCGGCAATGGCCGCCGCGCAATAGGCGATCACATCATCCACGGGGACTGTCTTCCCTTCCCGTGCCGCCGCCATGTCGGGCGACAGAGGCGCGGCATAGCGCCAGGGCGAGACCAGATCGATGCTTTCTGGCGTGATCGCAACCCCCGACGCGGTGAGCAACCGGCCCGTATCGCTGCTCGCAGCATCGGCAGGGTCATACCCGCTCAGCAATGGCTTGAGCACAGCCACCAAGCGGCCCGACTGGCGCCACTGCCGCAGCAGGGCTTCGGCGACATAAGTCTTTCCGATATCGGTGCCCGATGCGGTAACAAAGACAGCAACCATTTCAGCCCCCGACGACCTGCGCGCCGGCCGTGGTCAGCGACAGGGCGTTGACTGCCGCCGCCAGCGCCGACACCTGCGCCGGTGTGTGTTCGGCGGTGAACGTAAAGCGCAGCCGCGACGTCCCGGCAGGCACAGTCGGCGGCCGAATCGGCGTCACCAGAAAGCCCGCGTCCTCCAGCGCCACCGAAGCATCGATCGCCGCCTGTTCGGCACCGACCACAAGCGGCACGATGGAACTTTCCGGTACGGGCAGGCCAACGGCATGGCAAAAATCTTTCGCCCTGTTCAGCGGCTGGGCAACACGGTCTGCATCGGTGGCGATGATATCAACGGCTGCGATACAGGATGCGATCACCGACGGCGGCAGGCCGGTCGTAAAGACGAGGCTGCGGGCACGGTTTTTCATCAGGTCAATGACCGGGGCGCTGGCGCAGAGAAACGCGCCATAGACGCCCGCCGCCTTGGACAAGGTACCCATCTGGAGCGGGATATCGGGGTGCGGGTCGAATTCCCAGGCGCTACCGCGACCACCCCCGAGAACACCGAACCCGTGGGCATCATCGACCATCAGCCAGGCATCGTGGTCAGCCGCAACGGTGGCAAGCCGGTCAAGCGGTGCGCGGTCCCCGTCCATGCTGAAAACGCCCTCGGTGACGACAAGGCAGGTACCGAACGAACCCCGGCAATCGTCCAATAGTTCAGCCAGGTCATCCGGGTCATTGTGACGGAAGGTCTTGATCTCCGCCCGGCTGGCCCGCGCGCCCATATGCATGGATGCATGGCCGAGCGCATCGATAGTGATCAGATCGCCGGGGCCTGCCAGGGCAGGCAGGATGCCGCTATTGGCCATATAGCCACTGCCGAACACGCAGGCAGCCTCGGTTCCCTTGAGCGTCGCCAGTTTGCTTTCCAGAACGCCGTAAAGATCATGATTGCCCGTAATCAGCCGCGATGCCCCGGCCCCGGCACCATAGGCCTCCACGGCCTCTGCCGCTGCGGCTTTCACGGCCGGGTGATGGGTGAGTCCGAGATAGTCGTTACAGCAGAACGACAGCAGGTCCCGCCCGCCACGACGTATATGCACGGCATCGGTCCGCTGCGTGTCGACCACCGATCGCCGCAGCCCATGTGCTGTCAGACGGTGCAGTTTTGCATTCGCAAACCTGTCGAGCGATTCGTTGGACATGCGGAATCCTGCTTGTCGTGTTCATCCCCGACCGTAGTATAGCCGACATGACAAATGAAACGATTCTCCCCCTGGCCGGCGCCGGCGACATCCGCCACGACTGGACCAAGACCGAAGCCCGCGCCCTTATGGACGCGCCGTTCAACGATCTCATTCATGCCGCGCAGACAGTGCATCGCCAGCATTTCGACGCCAATGAAGTACAGGTCTCCACCCTGCTGAGCATCAAGACCGGCGGCTGTCCGGAAGACTGCTCCTATTGTTCGCAAAGCGCCCATAACGAGGCCGATGTCGGCGCTGACAAACTGATGTCCCTGGAAGCCGTACGCGCCGCGGCCCTGAGGGCAAAAGATGCCGGGGCCACCCGGTTCTGCATGGGAGCTGCCTGGCGCGGTCCGAAAGACCGTGATCTCGATGCCGTCTGCGACATGATCGCAGAGGTCAAATCGCTCGGCATGGAAAGCTGCGTGACCCTCGGCATGCTCGATGACGGCCAGGCAGATCGGCTGAAAGAGGCAGGGCTCGACTATTACAACCACAATATCGATACGTCGGAAGCGTTTTACGAAGAGATCATCTCGACCCGGACATTCGCCGACCGCCTCGATACCCTCGCGCGGGTGCGCGATGCCGGCATCAATGTCTGCTGCGGCGGCATCGTCGGAATGGGTGAAGTCCGGACCGACCGCGCCGACATGCTGCAGGAACTGGCCACGTTGCCGGAACACCCGGAAAGCGTGCCGCTGAACATGCTGGTTGCCGTCCCCGGCACGCCGCTTGCGGATGTCGATCCGCTCGACCCGCTGGAACTGGTGCGCGCCATTGCGACCGCAAGACTGATGATGCCGAAATCCATGGTCCGGCTGTCTGCCGGGCGGCTTGAAATGGACGCATCCACCCAGGCGCTTTGTTTCCTCGCCGGTGCCAATTCGATCTTCTACGGCGATACGCTGCTGACCACCGGGAACCCGTCACAGCACACCGACCGCGCCCTGTTCGACAAGCTCGGCGTCCGGCCCATGCCGATGGATATGCAGGCGGAACTGCCTGCCGCCGAGTAAGCCGATGTCGGGCGTACCGACCGCACATATCTGGCTCCCCTATACCCAGATGCAGAACGCAGCAGAACCGCTGCGGGCGTCGCACACGGCCGGCTCCCGGATTATCCTGGATGACGGTCGCGAACTGATAGATGCCGTCGCATCCTGGTGGACGGCATGCCACGGCTATAACCACCCGCATATCGTCATGGCGATGGAAAAGCAGCTTCATGCCATGCCGCATGTCATGTTTGGCGGGCTGGTGCACGAACCGGCAGAGAAACTCGCCGCCCGCCTCGCGGTAATGCTGCCGGGCCCGCTCAACCGGGTGTTCTTCGCAGATTCCGGCTCCGTCGCCGTGGAAGTCGCAATGAAGATGGCGGTGCAGTTCGGCCTGAACCAGGGCGACACAGGACGTACCCGCTTCCTGAGCTTTCGCGACGGCTATCACGGCGACACACTGGCCGCGATGTCGGTTACCGACCCGGATGAAGGCATGCATTCCCTGTTCCGGGGCTACCTGCCCGAACAGGTGATCGCCCCCATCCCGCGCGACGAGGCGAGCTGCGCCGCATTCCGGCAATTGCTGGACGAACATCGCCATGAGATCGCCGCCGTGATCGTCGAGCCGCTGGTGCAATGTGCGGGCGGCATGAAGATGCACGATGGCGCAACGCTCAAGGTAATCGCCGATGCTGCGAAAGATGCCGGTGTGCTGCTTATCTGCGACGAGATCGCCGTTAATTTTGGCCGGGCAGGCACATTATTCGCCCATACACAGGCGGGCATCGCACCGGACATCATCTGCCTCGGCAAGGCGCTGACGGGGGGGGCAATAAACCTTGCCGCCACGGTCGCGACCGCCGACGTGTTCGATGCTTTCCTGTCCGACCAGGCCGAGGCCGCGCTGATGCACGGACCGACCTATATGGGCAGCCCGCTCGCCTGCGCTGCCGCCAATGCATCGCTTGACCTGTTCGACAGCGAACCCCGCCTGCAGCAGGTGGCGACAATAGAAGCGCAATTGAAAAGAGATTTGGCGCCGCTGACATCGCTCCCCGGCGTGGTGGACATACGCATCAAGGGCGCCATCGGCGCGATCGAGGTTGCAGATCTGCATAATCTCGATTGGCTGAAGGCACAGTTTGTCGCCGCGGGTATCTGGCTGCGCCCGTTCGGCAACGTGATCTACACCATGCCGCCATTCACGATCACGCCGGACGAACTATCGGCTATTACCGGCGCGATATCGGATATTCTGCCCCGCTGGGCGGACCGCACCCCAACAGCCGGGTAAGCAGTTCTTCATTATCACCGGATAGCCTGATTGCTTCAGGAGGCTTCCCCATGCGTGACATAAAAACAGCCGATAGCGACCTGACAAGAAACAGTTCGATGCGTGAATCGCTCTATGACCGGCTTGGCGGCCGTGATTGCCTCGAGCGGGTACACCGCCGATTATACGAACGCCTTTTCCCCGACCCGGCTTTCAGCCCGTTCTTCGCATCGGTGACACGCCAGCATCAGGAAGACCAACAGACGGATTTCATGGCGTGGAAACTGGGCGGGCCGAGCCGATATAGCGGTCGTCTGCCCGAAGCGGCACATGAGCATCTCTACATCACAGAAGCGCTGTTCGATCTGCGTCACAAGATTCTGTCCGAAACCCTGGATGAATGCGGCGTGCTGCCAGACCTGCGGGATGAGTGGCTGATTGTAGACATGAGTTTCAAGTCCATGATCGTCAAACAATCGATCGACGACTGCCGGAAACGTTATAACAGCGACACGATCCTGTCCTCGCCCGGCTGGTGACAACCTGTTCCCATCGGGGGTTATTGGCACCGTCCCCATGGCGTGGGTAAAACCAACTGGCCGATAGACGCGTACCCTTCCAAGGAAGAACACGGCATTTTGGGGATAAATCGCCATGAAAATCGTATCGATTACCCGGACCACAGCGACGGCGATGCTCTTGCTCGTCGCGGCTCTGCCGGGCGCCGCACTTGCCCAAAACGACACTGCGCTCTGGGAAGCCGTTCGCTCCGGCAACGCCTTCGCCATGATCCGTCACGCCCTGGCACCCGGCACCGGCGATCCGCAAAGGGTGGTGATCGGCGACTGCACCACCCAGCGGAACCTTTCCGATAGCGGCCGGGAACAGGCGCGGAACATCGGCGCCGCTTTCCGGTCGAACGGTATCGCGTCGGCCCGGGTATTTACCAGTGAGTGGTGCCGCTGCGCGGAAACCGCCCGTCTGCTCGGGATCGGGGCGGTCGAGCCCCTGCCGTCCCTGAATTCATTCTTTGCCGACCGGGAACGCGAACCGGCCCAGACCACCGCCCTGACCACCCTTATCAAGACGGACAAACCTGTACGAACCGCCGGCAACCCGCTGGTTCTGGTCACACATCAGGTTAACATTACCGCCCTGACGGGGGTTTTCCCGCGATCCGGCGAAATCATCGTCGCCCGGTATGCAGATAACGGCAATATCGACGTACTCGGCAGGCTGTTTCCGGCGGGTGCCAACTAGCGCCACCGGAGTCAAATTCTGCGGCGCAGCCGGAAAAAACCCAGTCCGAATATCGCCAGACCGAGGATCGCGAGCGGGCCGGGTTCAGGAATGGCTATGGGTGCCTCTTCCGGAAACTCACCTGAGCCGTTGCGGGCATACCCCCAGCCCGCCTCATCAATCGTTGTCATCTCACCCAACACGAAAACAGACGGAGCCCACGTCATCATGAAGGGCTCGGTGTGTTTGTCCGATACACCGACCACGGCCGGATCACCGGGCAAGCCAATGCTGCCGGATACCCCATGCCCGAGCTCGAGCCCGGATACATCGCTGCTCCAGGGACTCTGACCGTCCGGGACCGCATACGCGTTTGCAGGCAGCACCAGCAAAGCCAGCGCCACGCAGAAACGATGCGAAAATGCTTTCGCGTCTTCTAGAATTCTCATCCGGAGCCTACCCAGTTGATATTCAACAGGCTTCAGATTGACCGGTTTTCGACCATCAGGCAACCCGATCAGAACTGGTGGGTAAAAACCTTCGCGCCATAGGTGGCCTCGATATAGCGCCCGAAGCGGAACTTGATTTCCGGGCCGTCCATCGGCGGCTCTTCGATATCGCGATCCACCGCCAACATGGGATCGAGTTCCAGCACAACAAAACTATGCCCCTGGTCATTGCCGCGGAACGCCGCATCGAACCCGTCTTCGAGCGCGCCCAGGGTTTCGAAGTTCCAGCACCGTTCAAGGCCCATGGATTTCGCCATGGCGACATAGTCGGTCACCGGCTTGTTCGGCAGGTCGAGATCAGACGTGCCGCCATAGACCCGGTTTGAGACGAGAACATGCACGAGGTTCGACAAATTCAGATCGCGTTCCACCATCAGCATGGCGGGGTTCATGATAAACGCGCCATCCCCCATGAATGCCCAGACCTTCGCCTGTGGCAGTCCGTAGGCCACGCCCGATGCAAGCAGCGTCGACATACTCATCGAGGCATCCAGATAGAATGTCTTGTCGGCATCCTTGGTGACATCCCACCACATCTGCGACGAGTTGCCCGCGGAGGTCACTACCAGCTCTTCCTGCCGCTTGTCGGCGAGAAACTGAAACGCGTCGCGATAGGGGATCGCCATGATCAGGCCTCCCCGCGCAGGACGTCGCGCGTCATGATCGCCACGACCGGGCGGCTGACCGTACGTGAATGATCGTAGGCCCGCTTGATCAGCGGAATCTTGTCGGCGCTGTCGATGATCTCGTATGTCAGGTTGATCGCATCGAGCGACGGCAGGAAATACAACCCGTTCGACACATGGAATTTCGCCTTGTCGCCGGGTGCACCCCGCAGGGTCGCCAGGATCATCAGCGGAATTTCATAGGTGTAGTTGATCTTGGTGATCGCATAGATCAGCGTCATCAGGCCCGATGCGCCCATCACCGCCATCGACCCGGTACCGGACAGAAAAGCCCCTGAACACAGCCCCACCGCCGATTCTTCTCGGTTTACCGGGACATGGCGAAAGCGATCGTCGCGGTCGAATTCGCGGATAACCTCCGCGACCCAGTTATCGGGCAGGCTGGCCACCAGGCTGATATCGCAGGCCGCCGCCTGTTCGACGACACGCTGCGCAACTTCTTTTCGGGTGCTCATGAATTTTCCAGCTCAGGATGCGGGCGGGTCGGACCGGTCGATATCGCCGGTCCCGGCGATCAGAATAGCCGCGAACCGGCAGGGTTCAGTGCCCCGGTTGATCCAGTTATGACGCGTGCCCTGTTGTACCAGCACATCACCGGTCCGCAGGGTGACTGTTTCCGCATCCAGGACCATATCCATCTCGCCGGACATGACGATCACGTAATCGACGGTTTCGGTGAAATGCGGCTCCGCCGTGACGCCCGGCTGGATTTCAAGGATACGGATCAGCGTGCCATTCTCGGGCGGCGGACGCCCAACCTCGCGCGCGCCGGCATCGGTCGCGACATCCCAGCGCGCCGGCGCGGCATCGGTCACCCAGATCAGGCGTGAATCATGGCCTGGCCGCCGCGATGTCGCGTTTGATGCGATATCATCGATCTGTATGCAGGATTCCCCTGCCGCGTTATGTCCCGTAACGACGCGTCTTACGTCCATGAAATGGCTCCCGAAAAATCGTGTGTTCGGCGGACTTTACGACCTTGCCGAAGGGCGATCAAATCAGAGGGCCTGTGGTCAGGCAGGAAAACAGGATCAGTCCGGTCGCTCGATATCGGCTTTCTTCAGCGCCTTCGCCTGGCGTTTTTCCAACTCGTCGACATCGAAATCGCCAATCATGTCGTGGAACAGCGAATGCCAGTTCAGTTCCGCCTTGAGATGCAGAAAAACCGAACCGAGCCCGATCGCCGCGCGATCCATCAGCACGAATTCACGCGGCGGAGTGACCCCGCCAAGGCGGCGCAGTTCGCCATGTACCTTGTTCGCGATCTTGGCCCCGTACATCGTGCCGTCAGTTTCCTGGATCAGACGCGGCCGGTCTTCGAGCAACGGGCCATAGACGAATTCGGCCCACATGTTCAGCGTATCAAGAACCTCGTTCGACAGGCCCGTAAAGCCCCAGGTTTCGTATGCGTGAACCGCAAGCGCACGATCATTGTTCTGAAGCGAATGATAAAGGTCGATCACGCCCTTAACAAAACGCGGCTCGAAAATCCGGATGCAGCCGAGATCCATCAGATTGATCGACGCATCTTCGCGGACCGAATAGTTTCCGAGATGGGGATCGCCGTGGATCGTGCCGTAGTAATAGAACGGCACGTACCACGCGCGGAACATGTTCTCCGCGACGCGGTTGCGGGTTTCCTGATCGGCATCGACCCAGTCCATCATCCGCGTGCCGTCGAGCCAGCTCATCGTCAGCAGGCGGTCGGTCGACAGGTCGGGCACGGGCTCGGGCACATGGACGCCCGCCTCGTTCGACAGCATGTCGCGATACAGATCGATATGCTTGCGTTCGAGGACGTAATCCAGCTCTTCGCGCAGCCGGTCTGACACTTCGCGGTGTATCTCGCTCGCGTTCACCGCCTTGTCGTAACGGTGATACAGCGAAAAGACGATGCGCAGCTGTTTGAGGTCAGCCTCGACCGCCGATTTCATATCCGGGTATTGCAGCTTGCAGGCAAGGTCGCGCCCGTCGTGATGAACCGCCTTGTGCACCTGGCCGAGCGATGCCGCGGCGGCGGCTTCACGCTCGAACGATTCGTACTTGTCCTGCCAGTCAGGCCCGAGTTCGGTGGCCATCCGACGGCGGACAAACAACCAGCCCATCGGCGGCGCATTGGATTGCAGTTCCGCGAGTTCCTCGACGTATTCCTCGGGCAGCATGTCGGGAACCGTCGACATGATCTGGGCGACTTTCATCAACGGGCCCTTCAGCCCGCCCAGCGCCTGTTTCAGGTCCTCTGCATGCTTGCCCTTGTCGAGGGTCATGCCGAGATAGCGTTCGCCGGCAACACGCGCTGCCAACCCGCCAACGGCGCGGCCAACCCTGGCATAGCGCTTTGCGCGTCCGCCGAGGCTGTTATTTTCGCCGGAATCAGCCATGCAAGGCCCTCATCAATCCATTGCCTCCAGCTCATCGATCAGGCCGCTGACGACGCTGATACCCTTCTGCCAGAACGCGGGGTCCGACGCATCGAGCCCGAACGGCGCCAATAGTTCAGTGTGGCGTAACGTGCCGCCGGCACGCAGCATATCCAGATACTTGTCGGCAAAACCGTCTTCCGCCTGTTCGTAGACCGCATACAGGGAGTTCACCAGGCAATCGCCGAACGCATAGGCATAGACGTAGAACGGCGAATGGATGAAATGGGGGATATAGGTCCAGTACCAGCGGTAATTATCATCGAAACGGATTGCCGGGCCGAGGCTCTCGGTCTGCACGCCCATCCAGATATCGCAGATATCCTCCGCCGTCAGTTCGCCTTCACGCCGTGCCGTATGGACCCGCAGTTCGAAATTGAAAAACGCGATCTGGCGGACCACCGTGTTGAGCATGTCCTCGACCTTGCCGGCAAGCATCACCTTGCGCTTCGCCGGATCATCCTGCGATCGCAGCATACGCCGGAAGGTCAGCATTTCGCCGAACACGGATGCCGTCTCCGCCAGGGTCAGCGGGGTATCCGCCATCAGGTTGCCCTGCGGCGCCGCAAGCACCTGGTGACAGCCATGGCCAAGCTCATGCGCCAGTGTCATCACGTCGCGGGTTTTGCCCTGGTAGTTCAGCAGCAGGTAGGGATGTGCCGAGGGCACGGTCGGATGGGCAAAGGCACCCGAAGACTTGCCCTCGCGAACCGGTGCATCGATCCACGCGTTATCGAAGAACTGTTTGCCGATCTCGGCAAGATCGGTGGAAAAATCGCCATAGGCGGTCAGGACGGTCTCCGTCGCCTGGGCCCAGGGAATGATGCTGTTATCTGCATCGGGCAGTGGCGCATTCCGGTCCCAGTGATCGAGCTGTTCCTTTCCGAACCACTTCGCCTTCATCGCGTAATACCGGTGCGACAGGGTTGGATAGGCACCCTGAACAGCCTTGTTCAGCGCATCGACGACCTCGTCTTCAACCTGGTTGGCGAGGTTGCGCGAGGATTCAGGGCGCGCAAAGTGGCGCCACTTGTCCTCGATTTCCTTGTCCTTCGCCAGCGTATTGGTGATCAGCGAAAACGTGCGGGCGTGTTTCTGCAATTCCTGACCCAGGGTTTCGGACGCTTTCTTGCGCACGCCCTCATCCGGGTTCGACAGCATGTTCATCACCTCTTCCGAGGTGATCTTCCCGCCTTCATGATCGAACCGCATATCGGCCATGGTCTCGTCGAACAAGCGGTTCCAGGCAGAACGGCCGGCGACCCGCTTGTCGTGCAGCAGGCGTTCAATTTCCTCATCCAGCTGATGGGGACGGAACAGCCGCGCATCGTCGACCCAGGGTTTGTATCTGCCTGATTCAGCAGCTTTCAGCTGTTTGGCGAGTACCTTGTCGTCTATTTCGTTGAGCTCCAGCGCAAAAAACAGCACATGGGCCGAGATGTCATTCACCCGCTCCTGCATGGTCTGGTAAAAGCGCCCCACATCAGGGTCCGACACATTGCCAGCATAAACCAGCTGCGCATAGGACATGATACGACCCATGATCTCGTCGATGGCCTCGTATTCCGCAATGGCGGCGCCCAGTGCCTTGCCGCTCAACCCGGACAGCTTGCCCTTGTAGCTGCCCGAGAAAGCCGCGGCGTCCTTCGCCACGCGATCAAGGTCTGCGTTCAGTTCCGGGCTGTCATTGCCGGGATAGAGATCGGTTAAATCCCATACAGGCAACGTGCCCAAAATCCGGTCTTCAGGGGCTTTATCAGCGTTGTTAGCAGGTGCGGTTGTCATGTCTGGTTCCCTTTCGCTCCCCACGATATAAGTTGTCCCAAGCAATACGCCAACCGGGTGACCAATGGATTACGACGTTTGTACAAGCCTGCCGGCCATGTTTTTCGCCAATACGGCTGAAATCGGCGATCGCGGATTTCTGTGGGAGCGATGCGACGGCGCGTGGAAGCCAGTCAGCGGCGCCCAGGCCCGCAGCGATGCCGCCGCCCTGAGCAACGCGCTCAAATCGCTCGGCGTCGTCAAGGGAGACCGGATCGCGCTGATATCGGAGAACCGCCCGGAATGGCTGATTGCCGATATCGGCATCATGGCCGCCGGCGCCATTTCCGTCCCGGCCTATGTCACCAACCAGGTGAGCGATCATCTCCATATCCTGGGCGATAGCGGCGCAAAGGGCGCGATCGTGTCCGGCCCCGCCCTCGCCCGGAACCTGCTGCCAGCCGCACGGGAAGCAGGCCTCGACTTCATCATTACGATGGCGCCGCTTGACGGCGATATGGGTGGCCCGGCAATTCACCTGTGGTCGGACCTGCTCGGCGCACAGGACGGAACAGCCCCCGCAACCCCTGACCTATCGGCAATATCGCGTACTGACACCGCCTGCCTCATCTATACATCCGGTACCGGCGGCACACCCAAGGGCGTGATGCTGAGCCACGGGGCAATCCTGTCAAACTGCAAGGGCGCCTATCATCTGCTGCTCGGCTTCGGACTGGACGACGAAGTGTTCCTGTCCTTCCTGCCGCTATCGCACTCCTATGAGCACACAGCAGGCCTGATGTTCCCGCTGTCGATCAACGCTGAAATCTATTACGCCGAATCCATCGACAAGCTTGCCGCCAATATGGAAGAGGTCAAACCGACCATCATGACGGCGGTCCCGCGTCTGTATGAAACCATGTACGGAAAAATTATCCGCGGCGTACAGCAAAAGGGCGGGTTGTCCGAAAAACTGTTTATGAAAGCGGTGGCGACCGGCAGGAAGAAATATGAAGGCACGCGGCTGTCGCTCGGCGAAAGCCTGATCGACCCGGTTCTGACAAAACTTGTCCGCAAGAAAGTCGCGGGCCGGTTCGGCGGCCGCCTGAAAGCCATGGTCTCCGGCGGGGCGCCGCTGAATTACGAGGTCGGCGTGTTCTTCAAGGCGCTCGATGTCGAACTGCTGCAGGGCTATGGCCAGACCGAATCCGCACCAATCATCAGCTGCAACCCGCCGGCCAATAACAAGATGCGCACCGTCGGGCCGCCCTTCGTCGATATCGACCTGAAGATCGCCGATGACGGCGAAATTCTCGTCCGCGGCGAACTGGTGATGCAGGGTTACTGGAACAACCCCGAGGCCACCGCCGAGGCTATCAGCGACGGCTGGCTCCATACCGGCGATATCGGCGAGCTCGACGAACACGGCCACTTGAAAATCACCGACCGCAAGAAAGACATCATCGTCAATTCCGGCGGCGATAACATTGCGCCGCAGCGGATAGAGGGTTTTCTGGAACTTCAGCCCGAGATCGCCCAGTCGATGGTCTATGGCGACAGAAAACCCAATATCGTCGCCTTGATCGTGCCGCAACAGGAATTCGCATCCGATTGGGCAAAGGCGAACGGCAAAAAACCGGACATGGCGGCACTGGTCGAGGATGCGGATTTCCGCAAAGCAATTTCCGCCGCGATCGACAGGGTAAACACCGACATGTCGGTCATCGAACGCGTCCGCAAATTCATCCTGACGGCGGAACCGTTCACCACCGATAACGGCATGATGACCCCGTCGATGAAAATCCGCCGCCACGTGATCCGCGAGAATTTCGGCGACGCGCTGGAGGCTTTGTATACGCGGTGACGACCATGCACCTGTGACAAATTTTGGACTTTTCGAAGAATTGCATAGATGATTCCCGTTTACCCCTATCTATAGAGGGTAAATTCAGTGGCCATCCGCCGGTCCCATTGCCTAGACTGTCTCGCCAAGGAGTAAGAACGTTGATCAGCATTCCATCAAAAATCCGCAGCACCGTCGCCATTGCCCTTATAAGCCTGCTGGCCGCCTGCACGCAGCCCACCGGTCTCGTAAATGTGGCGTCTTCACCCGCCGAAGACCGATCGTTTGAGACCCTCAGCGCCGACACCGCGATCACGTTCGATATCAATGAAATTCTGCTCGGCGAGAAATACCGGGACCTGTTCGCCGAGATTTCAACCGATGCCTATGAGCGGGTCGTCCTGCTCACCGGTACCGTGAAGTTCGCCCAGAACAAGCAGCGCGCAACAGACCTTGTGCGCGGCGTGAAAGGTGTCAAACGAATCGTAAACGAATTACAGGTCACAAACGATTACGGCATCGGCGCCGCGGCAAACGATCTCTGGATCGAAACCAAGCTGAAGGTCCTGCTGCTCGGGACCAAGGATATTCGGTCGATCAATTACCGGTGGCGGTCCGTCAATGGCACGGTCTACGTCATCGGTGCCGCCCGGTCGCAGCAGGAAATGAACACGGTTCTCGACGTGATCCGCAAGACCGACCGGGTGAAGAAAGTCATCAATCACGCCTGGGTGCGTCCACCCAAGGCGCAATAACCGATACACACACGAACACCAGAGGGAATGCAGAAATGGCGGATACGGAAACAGCGCTGATCGTCGGCGCGGGACAGGGGCTCAGTGCCTCCTTGGCGAGGCTTTTCACGGCGGAAGGCATGAATGTCGCAATCGCGGCCCGCAATACCGAAAAGCTTGCGGGGCTGTGCGATGAGACCGGTGCGAAAGCCTATGCCTGCGACGCCGTCGATGCCGCACAGGTCAACGCGCTTTTCACCGCCGTAACCGCCGACATGGGCGCACCTGTTGTTGTTGTCTACAACGCATCCAACCGCGCCCGGGGCCCAATCCAGGAGCTGGACCCGGAAGCGGTACGCACCGCGATCGAAATCAGCTGTTTCGGTGGCTTCCTTGTCGCCCAGGCTGCCGCCAAACAGATGATCGGCCGCAAACAGGGCACCATTCTGCTGACTGGCGCCTCCGCCAGTGTAAAGGGCTATCCGAATTCATCCTCCTTCGCGATGGGCAAGTTCGGCCTGCGCGGCCTGGCACAATCGCTCGCGCGCGAATTGCAGCCGCAGAATATCCACGTCGCCCATTTCGTGATCGATGGCGGTATCCTGCAGGGCCCGGGCGACACCCGTGCGGCAGAACGCGGCGAAGACGCCATGCTGCTGCCCGACGAAATCGCCAAGGATTACCTCCACGTCCATCGTCAGCACCGGTCGTCCTGGACGTGGGAGATCGAACTTCGCCCCTGGCTCGAGAAGTTCTGAGAAACAAAAAAAGGCCGGTCAATGACCGGCCTTTTTTAAGGGTTCGCTACTGGGAGATCACTCGGCGGCAAGTGGCCGTTCGAGCATACCCAGCGCGGAAAGATACGTATCGAGCAGGAATTCGGCTTCCTGACGATCATTTTCTTCCATTTTGCGCAGGCTGATCACCTTGCGCATTGTCTTTACGTCAAAACCGGTGCCCTTGGCCTCGGAATAGACTTCCTTGATATCAGCCATCAGGGCCGCTTTTTCCTCTTCGAGACGCTCAATCCGCTCGATAAAGGATTTCAACCGATCCTGCGCTACCGGGCCACCTTCAGCCATTAGAACTCTCCCACTCTGTCCCGTTAAATATGGGGAGGACTGTAGGAGGCCGCCTGCGAATCAGGAAGAAACGCGCGCCTCAGGTTATCCACAGAAGCGCATTTTTCGGGGGAAAACTCTCATTTTTCCGCGAAAATCCCGAATTAATGCCCCTTGTTCGACTCGGCAAACTGGGCCTTCTGTTCCGGGCTTGCTTCCGCCTGGTACTTGTCGCGCCATTCGCCGAACGGCATGCCGTAAACGATTTCACGCGCAGCATCCTTGTCCATATCCATGCCTTTTTCATTCGCGGCTTCCTGGTACCAGCGGCTGAGGCAGTTACGGCAGAACCCTGACAGATTCATCAGGTCTATATTCTGAACATCTGTGCGCTCACGCAGGTGATCGACGAGGCTGCGGAAAGCGGCAGCTTCAAGTTCGATGCGGGTCTGGTCATCCATGATGTTTTCCTCCGTTCAGTGTGTGTCGTTGATATAGGGCGGATCGCCCCGACATGCAAAACAGCATTCAGGCGTTGGTCGCGCTGCCGACAGCGGATATAAGGCGATACCATGGCCCTGTCCTCACCCTCCGCCGAAGCCCGTCTGCGCACCGAACGTATCGCAATCCTCGCCCTGTTCGTCGGCGCGGTCACCATTGCCTTTGCGCCGATCCTTGTCCGGCTGAGCGAGGTTGGACCATCTGCCACCGGCTTTCACCGTTTTCTGCTGGCGATCCCGCTTTACTGGGCGATGGCCGCGACCCTGCCCCGCGCAACCGTTGCAGAAGGGTCGGAACGTCCGACATCTGTACGCGATTTCGTCCTGATTTCCATGGCAGGCGTCTATCTCGCGGCGGATGTTGCAGTCTGGCACTACTCAATTCAGATGACGACGGTGGCGAATTCGACCCTGCTGGCCAATGTGGCGCCGGTGTTCGTTGTCCTGGCCGGCTGGATTCTGTTCGGAACCCGGGTAACCGGCACCTACATGATCGGGCTTGCCGCTGCGATGACCGGCGTGTTCATCCTGTCGCGCGCAAGCCTGTCTCTCAGCGAAGAACATTTCATCGGCGACCTGCTCGGCGTCCTGACCGCCGTGTTCTACGCGGCGTACCAAATGTCGGTCGAACGCCTCCGCAAGCGGTTCTCGACCGTGACCATCATGAAATACGCGATTCCCGCCAGCGCGCTGATCATGCTGCCCGTCGCCCTGGCAAGCGGCGACGACCTGCTGCCGGTCACCCTCGCCGGCTGGGGTTTCCTGATTGCACTGGCAGCCGGGCCGCAGGTATTCGGGCAGGGACTGATCGCCTGGGCGCTGGCGCATTTGCCCGTCGCTTTTGCCTCGGTCAGCCTGCTGGTCCAGCCGGTGACGGCGGCCCTCGTCGCATGGGCCCTGTTCGGCGAACAGATCGGCGCCCAGCAGGCGGTCGGCGGGGTAATTGTGCTCGCCGGAATCATGCTGGCGCGGCGTGGGAGTATCCGGCGATGAGCGTCCGGCCGGAGCGTGAGACCCTGCGCAAACTGTTCGACGCCGCCGTAAATGCGGCCGACCCGGCCATGGTCCTGTCGCCGCACCTGCCCGCCCCGCCGAGGGGCCGCACACTGGTTCTGGCTGCAGGCAAGGCTGCCGCATCAATGGCGCACGCGGTCGAACAGTACTGGCCGGGTGATCTGACCGGGCTGGCGGTCACCCGCTACGGACATGGCATGGACTGCGCCCGGATCGAGGTGATCGAGGCGGGGCACCCGTTACCGGATGCCGCAGGCCGCGCGGCGGCGGCGCGTTTTCTGGAACAGGCAAACAACCTGACGGAAAACGATCTGTTGCTCTGTCTTATGTCCGGTGGCGCATCCGCGCTGCTGGTCGAACCGGCAGACGGCCTGTCACTGGATGAGAAACAGGCCATCAGCCGCGCATTGCTGCATTCCGGCGCCCCGATCGACGAAATGAACTGTGTCCGCAAACACCTGTCGGCGATCAAGGGCGGGCGGCTTGCAGCGGCAGCTTACCCGGCACGGGTGGTAACGCTCGCGATTTCCGACGTCCCCGGCGATGACCCCGCCGTCATCGGATCAGGCCCGACCGTAGGCGATCCGACAACCTGCGCCGACGCTGTTGCCATCGCGGTGCGGCGCGGGATCCACCTTCCTGAAACGGCGGCCTCGGCACTATCAAGCGGTAGGTGGGAATCGATCAAACCCGGGGACCCGGTACTCGCGAGTACTGACTTCCGGATGATCGCGCGGCCGTCAGACGCCCAGACCGCCGCTGCCGATACGGCCCGGAAAGCAGGCCTGTCCCCCACCCTGCTGGGCGACGACCTGGAAGGCGAAGCCCGCGATGTGGGCGCCGATCACGCCCGGCGCGCCCTTGATATGGACAGGGGAGTCCTGATCTCCGGTGGAGAAACCACGGTCACGGTGGAGGCCTCTGCAGGACCACCCGGCCGCGGCGGCCGCAACTGCGAGTACCTTCTGGCATTGGCGATCGCCCTGAATGGCGCGGCCGGTATTCATGCACTGGCCTGCGATACAGACGGGATCGACGGCACGGAAGAGGCAGCGGGCGCGCATATCGGACCGGATACGCTTGCCCGTGCGGCGGCACTCGGCCTTGATGCGCATGCCATGTTGCAAGGCCATGACAGCTACACGTTTTTCGACCGTCTCGGCGACCTGGTCATCACCGGGCCAACCCGCACAAACGTAAACGATTTTCGCGCAATTCTTGTGACGGGCTGATCGCTGGTAGCGAAGTCGGGTCTGCTGTTCTATAAATCAGTCATGAAACGAAATCGTCGTGCAAAAATAGTTGCTACGCTGGGCCCCGCGACCAATAGCGCCGCGGAAATCGAAAGACTGTTCGAAACCGGCGCCGATGTATTCCGGCTGAACTTCAGCCATGGCGCACATGCCGAGCACAAGGCCCGCCTCGACGCCATCCGAGCTGCTGAAAAAAAGTTCGATCGCCCTATCGCTGTTCTGGCCGACCTCCAGGGGCCGAAGCTGCGGGTAGGCACCATGGCAGACGGCGGTGCCCTGCTCGAACAGGGACAGGCGTTCCGTCTCGACCTTGACGATGCAACAGGCGACAGCACGCGCGCACCCTTACCGCACCCGGAAATATTCGCGGCGCTGAAGGAAGGCACCGAACTGCTATTGGATGACGGCAAAATCCGCTTGCGCGTTACCGAAGCAGGCGACGGGTTTGCCGAAACAGTGGTCGAAGCCGGCGGTCGCCTGAGCGACCGAAAGGGTGTGAACGTGCCGAAGGCAGTTCTGCCGCTCGGTGCCATGACAGACAAAGACCGCCGCGACCTCGACTTCGCGTTGTCGATCGGCGTCGACTGGGTCGCGCTGTCCTTCGTTCAGCGCCCGGAAGACGTGGCGGAGGCCCGGAAGATTATCCAGGGCCGCGCCGCTGTCCTGTCAAAACTGGAGAAGCCCGCCGCAATCGACCGGCTTGATGAAATCATAACCCTGTCGGACGCCATCATGGTGGCGCGCGGGGATCTCGGCGTCGAACTGCCGCCGGAAGACGTCCCCAGCCTTCAGAAACACATTGTCCGAAAATGCCGGGAGGCCGGGAAACCGGTCGTCGTTGCAACACAGATGCTGGAATCGATGATCTCGTCTCCGGCGCCGACACGTGCCGAGGCCTCGGATGTCGCCACCGCGATATATGACGGTGCCGATGCAGTGATGCTATCAGCCGAAACCGCCGCCGGAGAATATCCGTTCGAGGCGGTTGCGATCATGGCCCGGATCATTGCCCGGGTAGAACGCGATGAAGCCTATCGCGCGATTATGGAAACAAGCCATCCTGACCCGGAACACACCGCGCCGGATGCTATTACCGCTGCCGCCCGGCAGGTCGCTGAAACCATCGGCGCTGCCGTTATCGTTACCTATACGACATCCGGCTCAACGACGCTGCGGGCGGCGCGCGAACGCCCCGTGGTACCTATTCTCTGCCTGACCGAAAGCACGGAAACCGCACGGCGCCTTGTGCTCGCCTGGGGTGTCCATGGCGTAATTACCCGGGATGTCCGCAATTTCTCAGATATGATCGACAAGGCCTGCCGCATCGCGCTCAGCGAAGAGCTCGCCCATAAAGGCGACCGGCTTGTCGTGACCGCCGGTGTGCCTTTCGGCACGCCCGGCGCAACGAACATTCTGCGGATCGCCTGGGTCGGAGACTAGATTCCCTTACCGCGAATTTTTTCGCGCAGATCGCGAATATGGGTGTCCGCACCCGGCATATTCGGATGCACCCGCAGAGCGGCCTCAAACGCCGACAACGCTTCCCGCTCGCGATCGAGCGAAAGGTTGATCAGGGCGAGGCCGGACAGCGCCCCGAAATGCCGGGGTTCCAGCGCGAGAGTTTTCTGAATATCGATCACTGCCGCATCGAACCGGCCAAGCAGATAATGCGCGGTCGCGCGCTTGTTCCAGCCCTCGGCAAAATCGGGGAGCGCATCGATCACGCTGGTGAAATATTCTACTGCCGTTTCGTTATCGTTCCGCCCCATTGCCTGCAGACCGCGCAGCATATCGGCATCCACGGCGCCGTTGCCCGACAATAGCCAGATTTTCCAGATCGTCTGTTCGATCGGTTCTGCGTCTTCGGTGCTCTCCGCGTTCGCCAGTTCGACGAAAAGCGCATCAAGACGCGGGTCGTTCTGCGCACCCTGCACCGGCACGGCAAAAGTAAGGGTCGCGGCTGTAGCGAGCCATTGCATGAAGTTTCTCATTGCGCGTCCGTCGTCTTTTCCCGTGTCCCGAACAGCACGCTATTCCAGCCCCCGGGGTGCAGGGCCGCCGGTCGCCCAATCGAGCAGTTCCACCGTATGGACCACCGGCGCTTCCACGGCATCCTGCAGCTGCATCATGCAGCCGAGGTTCCCGGTCGCGATCACATCGGGCGCCGTCCGGGCAATATTCCCGGCCTTACGATCACGCAACTGGTTCGCGATCTCCGGCTGAAGCATGTTGTAGGTGCCCGCCGAACCGCAGCACAGATGGGATTCGCGGGGTTCAGCGACAGTAAATCCGGCCTCCGCCAGAAGGGCTTTGGGCGCGGTTGTCACCTTCTGGCCATGCTGGAGAGAACACGCACTGTGATAGGTGACGTTTAACTTCGCTGGCAAATCCGCTGCGTCGTTGCCATCCGGCATCCCCGTTTCGGCCAGAAATTCGGAAATATCCAGCGTCAGCGCGCTGATACCCGCCGCCGCATCCGCCAGGTCGGCGTCGTTGCGCAGCATGAAGCCGTAATCCTTTATCGTGGTCCCGCAGCCCGAGGCGTTGACGATAATCGCGTCGATCGGTTCCGACTCGTTTTCACGTGTCCATGCGCGGACATTGGCACGGACGGAATCGAATGCCTGGTCTTCCTTGCCCAGATGATGGGTCAGCGCGCCACAGCAGCCCGACCCGTCGGCAATAACCACCTCATGCCCCAGCCGGGTCAGCAGACGCACCGTGGCGTCATTGATCCGTGCTGCAAGCACCTGCTGCACACAACCGGGCATCAGAAGCACCCGCTTTTTCCGCTCGCCGTCAGCCGGCCAGACAGTCCGCCCTTCCGGCAACGGTGACGACATCGGACCGGATGGCGCAAGCACCAGCATCGCCCGTAGCCGGGCAGGCATGACCGGCGCGAACAGCTTACCGACGGCGGCAACCCGCATCAGCGCCCTGAACCGCCGCGGATACGGCATCACCGCCGCCAGCATTCCCCGGACAACGCGGTCAAAAAACGGTCGCTTGTAAGTTTCCTCTATATGCGCCCGGGCATGATCAACCAGGTGCATATAGTTTACCCCCGACGGGCAGGTCGTCATGCAGGACAAACAGGACAGGCACCGGTCGACATGTTTCACGACTTTCTCGCTGGCCGGCCGGGCGTTCTCCAGCATGTCCTTGATCAGGTAGATACGCCCGCGCGGCGAATCCAGTTCGTCACCGAGCAGCGCATATGTCGGGCAGGTCGCCGTGCAGAACCCGCAGTGAACACAGGCGCGCAGAATTTTCTCGGATTCGGCGGTTGCCGGATCGGCTAGCTGAGCGAGGCTGAATTTCGTTTCCATGCTCAGATACCGTTGAACATCCGACCGGGATTGAGAATTCCCCCGGGATCGAAGGCTTCCTTGATATTCCGCGTCAGCCGCTCGACTCCTGCCGCCTCGGGGTGGAACACCGGTTCGACGATACGCTGGTCGTGCCGGGCGCGCACCAACAGGGCATGACCGCCGGTTTTCACCATTGCCCGCCGGATAACATACGAGCCCGCATCCATCATTCCTGATACACGTGCCCAGATCAGCCCGCCGCCCCAATCGACGAAGGCCTCAAGCTCCATGCCGGTACCAAGACGCTCAAGCAGGCCGGGCGCGGCAGCGGGCGGCACGGAAATCCGCCAGATGGCGTCATCTCCGTTATCAGGATCCTCACCAAGAAGCCGGACGTCGCGGATCTCGTCCCACAGCCTGACCGAGTTATGGGTGTGCAGTTCCTCTATCTCGCCGAATTCTGACAATTCATCGCGCAAGGCAATGCACCTTGCGTCGACGGAGCTGCCGATACCTTCGACACGCACCGCTGCCAGCGCCTCATGCGCCGCCGAAACGTAGGATACGCCGGACCGGGCCGCTGCGGGTGCCGGCAGCCAGGCCGCCGCTGATACATCGTGCGGGCTGGAAAGTGCGCGGGTCATCGCACCAATCGCCGTTGTCACATCCGCGCATGAAACAAGAACCGTCCGTGTTTTTTCCGGTGCAGGCAGAACCTTTACCGTGACCTCTGTCATCACGCCGAGGGTCCCCCAGGATCCCGCCATCAGTTTGCACAAGTCGTAACCGGTAACGTTCTTCACAACGCGCCCGCCCGATTTGAACACTTCGCCCCGGCCTGAAACCGCCACGACACCCAGAAAATGATCCCGTGCCGCCCCCGCCTTGACGCGCCGCGGACCGGCCAGATTTCCGGCAACGATGCCGCCGATTGTCCCCTCATCCGCCGCACCGCCCAGAAGAGGGCCGTAATCGGGTGGCTCGAAAGCGAGCATCTGGCCATGCTGTTCGAGCTGCAACCTGAGCTGTTTCATCGGGGTGCCAGGTCCGGCACGCAGCACCAGTTCATCCGGCTCATACAGCGACACGCCGGAGAGTTGGGCCGTGCTGAGCACGTAATTCAGATCGACGGGCCGGCCAATCTCCCGTTTCGAGCCGTTCCCGGCAATTTCGAGCGGGGTTTTACTGGCAAGGGCGTCAGCGACTATGGCGCGTACGTCGTCTGTTGTTGCAGGGTCGAACTTTTCAGCCATGTCTACCGTCAGAAGCGGGGAATATCGGGGAAGCGGGTCTGGCCGCTATGAATATGTACACGTCCGAGCTCGGCACAGCGATGCAGTGTCGGGAAAACCTTGCCCGGATTTAACTGCTGGGTGGGATCGAACGCACATTTGACCCGCTGTTGCTGGTTCAAATCCACCTCGTTGAACATCTCACCCATCAGATCGCGTTTCTCCACACCAACGCCGTGCTCGCCGGTCAGTACGCCGCCAACCTCGACGCAAAGCCTCAGGATATCTGATCCGAATTCTTCGGCCTTTTCCAGTTCGCCCGGCTTGTTGGCATCATACAGGATCAACGGGTGCAGGTTGCCATCCCCCGCATGAAACACATTGGCGACGCGCAGGTCGTAGTGTCCTGACAGTTCATTCATCCGCGTCAGGACTTCGGAGAGCCGGTGACGCGGGATCGTGCCGTCCATGCAGTAGTAATCGGGCGATATTCGGCCCACAGCCGGGAAAGCCGCTTTCCGGCCTGCCCAGAAATTATCACGCTCGGCTTCCGATGTACTGATACGCACGGAATCTGCGTGGTTTTCGCGCGCGATCGCCTCGACCCGGACAATCAGCTCATCGACCTCTACTTCCGGTCCGTCCAGTTCAACGATCAGCAAGGCTTCGGCATCAAGCGGATAGCCCGCATTCACGAATGCTTCGGCCGCATGGATGGCCGGTTTATCCATCATTTCCATGCCGCCTGGAATGATACCCGCGCCGATGATCCGGGCGACGCAATCGCCGGCGGACTCGCTGGACGGAAAGCCGATCAGCAATGCCCGGGCCGTCGACGGTTTGCGGAGCATCCGCACCGTGACCTCGGTAATCACGCCGAGCAGCCCTTCGGACCCCGTCACGATACCGAGCAGGTCGTAGCCACCGGAATCAAGATGCTTGCCGCCCAGGCGGACAATTTCGCCATCCATCAGCACCATTTCGATACCGAGCAGGTTATTGGCGGTAAGCCCGTATTTCAGGCAGTGCACACCGCCCGAGTTCTCCGCCACATTGCCGCCGATCGAACACGCGATCTGGCTCGACGGATCGGGGGCGTAGTAAAAACCGTCCGCTTCCACCGCGTGGGTGATTGCAAGGTTGGTAACGCCGGGTTGCGCCGTGACACAGCGATTGTCGTAATCGATGTCGAGGATACGGTTGAACTTGCCGAGCCCGAGGGTAATGCCGTCTTCGAGAGGCAGCGCTCCACCCGACAGAGACGTACCGGCACCACGCGGGACGATCTTGATCCCGCTGCCATGGCAGTATTTGAGAATTTCAGCGACCTGCTGCGTCGTTTCCGGCAGCACCACGATCATCGGGAGCTGGCGATAGGCGGTCAGGCCATCGCATTCATAGGCGCGGAGTTCCTCTTCTTCGGCGATTACACCCTCGCCGGGGACGATCCTGCGCAGCGCAGCGATGATTTCGCCACGCCGGGAGATGACATCTCGATCTGGGTCGGGCATCCGCATGAAAAAAGCTCCGGTTTCTGCAGACTCAGTGTAGCCGAGAGCCCGACAAACGAAAACCGCGCCGGAAAGGCGCGGTCTGTCAGCCGGAAAGACCGGAATTCAGGCGAATATCAGCCCTGACGTGCCTTGAAACGCGGATTACGCTTATTGATCACGTAGGTGCGGCCCTTGCGGCGGATTACGCGGCAAAAGCGATCACGCTTTTTCGCGGATTTGAGCGAGTTGACGACTTTCATAGTTCTCTTCCTTAAACGCGTAGGCAGAAGTGTTTTCTCGATTGGTCGCGGAACTTAACGATGGCGCTCCGTCCTGTCAACGCAGGTTCTAGGTCACACTCGTCTTCTTGAAGGCGACAATTCGTCTCATTTCCAGCTCTTTGGCCGCATAGGCCTCGTTCCGGCGTTCCCAGAGATCGGTTTCATGCACAAGTGCCTCGGCGAGATCCGCATCGAGCTCTTTACCGGTTATCTTTTCTGCCATTTCAACCCAGGCGGCGCAGGCAAGGGCCGTATACTGCTCGGTTTCCTCGTTATTGACGCGGATCTCAAAATTGGATGATTCCAGCTTGTCGATAACCAGGCTCACCTCGCAGGGGAAAATTTCCCCGGGTTCCCCGTCAATGCTTGCACTCGCAAGCGCACCCGGCTCGGCTGCCGTGATGAAGCTCTCTGTAATCACGATGGGCTTGCCCGGTTTAACAGCCGCAAGCACGATCTCGAGGAAGGCTTCCTTGTCTTCAATGGAGATCAGCGTATCGCGCAGCAGGCAGCCATCATAGAAATCTGTCTTCAGTTCGAAAGTTGCGGGATTGAAGCCTTTCACGACAGCCTTTTTATCAAGCCCCTTCAGCATGGAGGCTTCAAGCGCCTGTTTCGCAAGATCGGCGTTCAGGTCAAACCCGTCCACATAAGAGCCGATTCTTTCGGCCACTGCGCAGGCACCGCCACCGGGGCCAGATCCGATTTCAAGCATCGTATTCTCGGCCGTCAGCCCAAAAGGCTGTGCGAGATCAACAACGCTCTCAGGCGTCGCCGGAGAAATAAAACCGTCTCCCCAAATCAGCTGTGCCAGTTTCTGGCGCGCCGGCGACCATGCCGGAATATCCTCATCAGCCGCTTTGTCGCCGTCGCCTGCTGCTTCGGCTGAACCGCCGGACTCAGAACCGTCAACAACAACCGGGCCGAGTTCATACCCTTCCCACCAGGCATGCAGACGCTGCTTCAGCGAGTGTTTCGACCCGCCGGACTGTACTTCCTCTTCTTCGCCTGATTTTTTCAGGGCTAGCGCCACGCCATTATCCTTGTCCGCGAGCCAGCAAAGACGGCTCGAACTGCGCTAGCAGACTGACAGTACTTCTTTAAACAAGAGTTAAAGGTTACCTATCCGTTAACGTAGCGGAAAGCGAAGGAATCCCCGCTCGGGATGATGAAGCCGGCGGTCGGGTTCGGAAAATGCGACGGGATGATCGTGACATCTCGATCGGCATAGCGATCAAGGAATGCCTTCCGGGTCACCCGCGCAGCGGATTGGTCCGCACAGGCGACCGTGCTCCAGTCAGGGATATGACATTGGATCATGTGATGCATCATATCGCCACACAGAATGGCCTGTTCGCCGCCGGAAGTCACGTTCAGCCCGACCATCCCGGGCGTATGCCCCGGCAGCGGTTCCAGCGTCAGCCCGTCTTCAATCGCGTGATCCATATCGACGACCAGCTCGCGTTTCGCCTCCAGGATCGGCAGAACGCTGTCAGCAACGTAGTCGCCGGTGCGCGTCATCTGGTCCTGTTCGGATTGCTGCATCCAGAAGTCGAGCTCCTTTCGCGAGAAGATGTACTTCGCATTCGGAAAGGTCGGGACCCAGCGGCCGTCCTCCAGTTTCGTATTCCAGCCCACATGATCCACATGCATATGGGTACACAGCACAAAATCGATGTCTTCGGGCGTCACCCCGGCTGCACGGAAATTATCCATCCACGGGAAGACCTGATCGTTGAACATATCGCGGTTGCGGGGCTTGTGATTGCCGACGCAGGTGTCAACCAGAATGGTGTGGTGCGGCGTGCGGATCAGAAACGCCTGTATGTTGATGACTACCTTGCCGCTTACCGGATCGAAATGCCGCGGCACCATCCAGTCTTTGTGGCGTTCGATGGCCTGCGGATCCCAGTCGGGGAAAAATTCCGTCCCCCCCAGCATCGGCATTTCCATCTCGACGATGCGGGTGACGCTGATATCGCCGAAGCTGAAATCGAACATGGAAGCTACTCCGGCCGGCCCGGATTTACATGGCCGCAGGCGTCGCAGACCTGATTTTCGGGGTCTGCATAAAACGCCTCGAAGATCGGCGGCATATCGCGTTCGAGCACCTCGATATAGGCATCCTGGCGGAAAATCTGGTGATTACACTTCTCGCAGAACCACGCAAAACCATCCAGCGGGTCGTCTTTCTCGCGCCGGATCTCCGCGATCATGCCGACTGTGCCAGCGGGGCGCATCGGTGCATGGGGCACATAAGCCGGCAGCAGGAATACGTCACCTTCCTTGACCTCGACATCGCGCGCCTTGCCGTCCTCCTGGATGCGCAGCACGATATCGCCCTTGATCTGGTAGAAAAATTCCTCGAACGCATCGATATGGTAATCCGTCCGCTTGTTGGGACCACCGACGACCGTGATCATCAGTTTCGAATCTTTCCACAGCGTCTCGCCGCCGACCGGCGGTTTCAGCTTATCGCCATTCTCGGAAATCCACTGCTGAATCTGGAACGGATTGGAATCGCTCATTGTACTGCCTTTCAAATATTCGAAGCCTGACCGGAGCCGATTTTGTGGTCAGCGTAGACATTCACCGCGTCTTCGGCAAACCCGATCACGGCCACACGCAAGCACCGATTCCGACATCCCTCATACTGGCAATTCTGCGTGAAGCATGGCTAGATCAGGAAAATAGCAGGGAACATGTGACGTATGGAATTCGGTCTTAATTTTTTCCCGAGCTGTGCGCCGGAAGAGCGTTCGGCCGAAGATTACTGGGCGGACGCGCTGTATCTGTGCGGATTGATGGACGAGCTCGGCTATTCCCATGTCCGCACCGTCGAACATTACTTTCACCCATATGGTGGCTACAGCCCCAACCCGGTCGTATTCCTTGCCGCCGCCGCGCAGCGCTCAAAGAAGGCCAAAATGATTACCGGCGCGGTGCTGCCGGTCTTCAACAACCCGCTCAAAGTTGCCGGCGAACTTGGCATGCTGGACGCGATTTCGAACGGGCGGCTCGAGGCCGGGTTCGCCCGCGCCTTCCTGCCGAACGAGTTCGAAACATTCGGCATCGACATCGAGGAAAGCCGGGACCGCTATGAAGAAGGCGTCGAACAGATCCGGCTTCTGCTGGAGCAGGAAAACGTATCGTGTGAAGGCAAATTTCACAGCTTCAGCAATGTCACGTCCCTGCCCCGCCCGACCCAACAGCCGCGTCCGCCCTTCTGGGTGGCCGCCATGAGCACCAAGGCATCGTTCGAGTTCGCCGGCCGCAACGGCCATTACATCATGGGTATCCCGATGGGAGGCGGACTCATGGCCGAGCTGATCGGAACCTATCGAGAGGAATGGAAATCAGCCGGCCACCCGGGGGATGGCAAGATCATGCTGTCATTTTCGATGTGCGCGGATGAAGACGGCGAGGCTGCGCGGAACGCATTCCGCCCGCCGCTGAACGCTTACCTGGAACGCCTGGTGGATGCAGCATCTGGCTGGCTGAACGGCGCCAGCACCAAGGATTACAAGGGCTACGACAAGATGATCGCCTCGCTGAAGGACGACGATTTCGACAAACAGATGGATCGCGGTATCTGCTGGGCAGGGTCACCCGCCGAAGTCACCGACATGATCGCGGATTTCGACCGCCAGATCGGCGGATTCGATATCGCGTCGCTGCATGTCATGCCCCATGTAATGGAAGCATCCGTCGCGGAACGCTCGATGCGGCTGTTTTCAGAACACGTCATGCCGAAATTCCGGTAACCGACCGTCGGTCAGGATGACCCCACAGGGCATTGCGCCGCCCCGAAGATCGGGCCCTGGCGGTTATCCTGAACCAGCACGGCGCAGCCCTCGCCCTCGGCCAGCGCAAAATTCTTTACCGCAAACGAGGCCGGCTTGCCCGCCCATGTGCCGATCTTCTGGACCTCGGTGACGATATTGTGGCTGAGCAGGGCCTTGCCCTTGTTTTCACCGGACCGGACCCGGGTTTCCTTCGCTTTGATAAAGCGTATCAGCCAGACCGACCCGACCCCCTGCCCGGCGGCATCCAGTTCGACTTGCCGGACCTTGCCGGACGCCATCGTCACATTAATCCCGACGCTGTCACGACGGGCGCTTTCGGCTTCACGCATCGCGGACAGCACGGGAATCCGGCGTGAGCCGACGGCTTCCAGCTTTCCGTCGATAACCATTTGCGGGGTATAGACATTCCCCGTGCCGCGGATGCGCTGGTTATAAATGCGCTGGCGCTGGGTATAGGCGGGCTTCGAAAACGGATCTTTCCACTTGCCGTCCCCGCCATGCACCAGGTCGTCCCAGTAGTCGACGTGAAATTCGAGCGCGATGACGGATTTCTGTTCGGAAAGGTCACCCAGGAATTTTTCCGCCGGCGGGCATGAATAGCAGCCCTGCGACGTGAACAACTCAACGACCACAGCGCCATTTCGATCACCGGCAGTGGCAGTGGAGACAGCAGCAATGGCGGACAGTATCAGCGCCAGGGCCGCGGGGATAAGCATGCGCATGTTTTTCATACGCCAAATATAAAAAACCGCCGCGCCCACACCAGTAAACTTCCGGTGAGGCGCGACGGCTGAAACGTGACCGCCCGTGAGGGCTGGCGTTATTTCTCGTTCTTGACCGGGTTCGACAGGATCCCGATTTTTTCAATTTCGATCTCGCAGGTATCGCCGTCCTTAAGGAAGATGGCGGGCTTGCGAACGAAACCGACACCGGCAGGCGTGCCCGTGAGGATCATATCGCCGGGCAGCAGTGTAAATACCTTGGCCAGTTCATGAACAAGGGTCTTGGTGTCGAAGATCATTTCGCGGGTGTTAGAATCCTGCAACACCTTGCCGTTGACGCGGCACTGCATGTTCAAACCCTTTGCACCGGCCGGCAGTTCGTCGGCGGTGACAAAGTCGGAACCGATCGAGCCGGTCGCATCGAAATTCTTACCCATGGCCCACTGCGAGGACTTCATCTGGTAATCGCGGATGGAGCCTTCATTGGCGACCGCATAACCGGCCACGTAATTGAGCGCTTCGCTTTTTTTGATGTTGCGGGCCTTCTTGCCGATAACGGCAACCAACTCGGCTTCGTAGTCGAAATGCTTCGACAGTTTCGGCCGGATAATAGGCTGACCCTGCGGCACGAAGGACGTGGTGAAGCGGTTGAACACAACTGGATAAGTCGGAATTTTCAGACCGGCTTCTGCAGCGTGGTCCTTGTAGTTCAAACCAATGCAGATGATCTTGTTGGGTTCCTGGATAGGCGTCAGGTAGTTGACGCGCCCCTTCACGATTGCCTTCGCAGGCGCCTTTGCAGCGGCACGGCCGGCTTTCGCCATCGCGCCCTTGCCCTTGGCGAGGAGTTCCTTGAGATCGGTCGGCAGTGTCTTGTCGACCTTGGACAGATCGACCAGACCGGCATCAGTCCGGACGCCGAGTTTGGCTTTGCCATCTTTTTTGAAAGCGACGAAACGCATTTGTATCTCCCTGTTCTGGATTGCGTTGAAAAAATCGAGTGAGGCGGACGGCGAAGCACCGCCCAGAAATCAAATCCGCGATGAAACTAACGGATCGCCACACCGGTTCAAGTTGTTTTGCTCTTTCTGCGAGCAGACTCTGTTTCGTACCATACCAATCTTATCGTCTTCATATGGCCGATTAAGTAATCACACATTTCAGTTCGTCTTGGCGAACGAACATTTTCGTGAATGCAAACGCCATCGCGACTCGCCCCGTCTATGGTCTTTGTGACGGGTGGTGTAGAACGATGGAGAGCCAATCGGAAGAAGTGCGATGACACGGGAAGACGATCATCCGGGAGACATTCCCTATACAGATCTGTGGGGGCGGCCCGGATTCCTGATCCGGCGTTTGCATCAGCTGCATGTCGCCGTGTTCCTGGAAGAGTGCGGCGATTTCGACGTTACACCCGTTCAGTACGCGGTGCTCAGCGTGCTCTATCGCGGCAAAGCGCTCGATCAGGTCTCGGTCGCCGCAGAAGTCGGGATCGACCGGAACAATGCCGCCGACGTCCTGCGCCGGCTTGAACGGCGTGGCTTCGTTGAACGCATCCCGAGCGAAACCGACAGGCGGGCGATGCTGAACGCGATCACCGAGGAGGGCTGCAAGTTCGTGGAAGATGCTCATGGTGCCATGGAACGCGCCCAGGACCGTTTTACCGGCAGCCTCGGCAAGCGCGACCGCGACCGGCTGATGGACCTGTTGCAGAAAGTCATGCTCGACAACAATGATTCCGGCCGCGCCCGGCTGAAGACGCACGACAACGAAGACTGAGGGAAACGTGCTGGCCTTCCCGATTGTTGAAATCACGTCATTCCATATGTCACCCCGGCCTTGTGCCAGGGTCCAGTTTTGCGCTGAAACACCTTCTGGGTCCGGGCACAAGTCCGGAATGACCGGCTGGATGAATCAGAAAAAGTGCGGATCAAAGACCCGCACCTTTTCAAACTTTCAGACGGCCAAAGCAGCCGCGATCTACTCGGCGGCAGCTTTCGGCGCGTCGGCTTCGATCGTGTCCATGTTGTTGCGCTTCGTCGCAAACTTGGAATCGGCAGGTTCGTAGATCTCGTCCTTGATCTTGAAATACCCGTCGGCGTAATCCGCCTCGCTGGTCGGCACCATCTGGATCGAATCGAACGGACACACGTCCATGCACAGCTCGCAGCCGATGCACTTGTCGTTATGCACGTTGATCTTGCCAGCAGGGTCCTGGGAGAGCGCTTCGTAGAAGCACATCTGGACACAGACATTGCAGGTCGGATTCTGACAGGTCTCGCCGTTTACTTCGGCAGTCACCCGGCTCATCGCGAACTGGTCGGAATAATCGGTCGCCGCCGCGTCCGAGGCGATACCGTACATGGACGCGATGTCCTTGTAGCCGTGTTCATCCATGAAGCGTTCGAGCCCACGGATGATATTAGGCAGCCATTTCATGCCCTTGACCATCAGCACGGAGCCGACTTCGACGATATTGGCGCCGGTCATGATGAACTCAACGACATCGCGGTGATCGAAAATGCCGTTCGAACCGGCGATCGGAATGCCGACTTCTTTGTAGATGTTATGGACGTAGCGCAGGCTGAGCGGCTTGGTCCACGTACCACCGATACCGGCAGTACCGCCGAGACGCGGCTTGGCAGTATCGATATCGACCGCAAACGCGGTGTAGCGGTTCGTCGCGGTCACCGCCGCCGCACCAGCTTCCTTGACCGCCTTGGCGATATCGACGGGCTTCGACTGGTCCGGCGTCAGCTTGACGACAACCGGAATATCAACCGCCTCGCAGACCGCCTGGGTAACGCTGAAGGCCACCTCCGGGTCCTGGCCGATCATCGAGCCACCATGCACACCGGGCATAAGCGCCGGATGCGGGCAGCCGAAATTCAGTTCGACCATCGGCAGGCCGCAATCCTCAATCGTGCGGCAGATATCGATCCAGCCCTGCACGTCCTTTGCCCCGGCGCTGCCGATCAGATGGGCATCGCGTTCACGGGCATAGGCACCGATTTCCTTCAGGTAGGGGATCCAGTCCTTATAATAGGTGCTGGAATAACCGGAGCGGCTGTAGAATTTAAAGTCTCGCGGCACCTTGCCCTTAATGATGTCGCCGCGGTCATTCATGATTGCGTATTTCGAGTTCATGGTGAGAACCGCCATATCGTCGATATCGGTCAACGTCTTGATGATCGCGCCCGCCGCACCGTAATCGAATGCCTGTTTCATCAGATCGGGGCTGTTCGTCGTTTCCAGCGATGCAATGACCACCGGGTTTTTGAACGGAACGCCGCAGAAATCCAGTTTCATATCGGCCATGTCTTATTCTCCTCTTTATCGGGCTCTCGGTGTCGTAAAGACGGCGCATTCGCCTCCGATGAACCTGTATTCTGCCGCCAAACCGCGGCAATTTCCAGCTATAATATGTAGTATACTACGTATTAAACTCTCTCTTCTTACTCTCTATTCGGCTGCCACCATGGTGCCGCGCAGCGCCACGGTCGCATTTGCATCGACGCTTTTGCCGTCTGCCGCAGCCACAACGCCATAGACATCGCGCATGGTCGCCTCGGAAATAATCTCATCGCGCCAGTCACGCAGAACGTTTGCCGGATCGCGGTCCAGCGCCGGGCCGTATCCGCCGCCGCCGGGTGACTGGGTCACGAAGCGGACATTCTCGGTCCGCCGCAAACCGTATTTCGGCGCATCCTCGGTTTCCCCGTTGCCGTGAACCAGATGCATATTGCCGGGCGCACCGGCCCCGCCGCCATTGATCCCATATCCTGTCTCGTAGTTCAGGCCTTCGCCGCGGAACGAATGGGTCGCAGGTGTCAGGATGTCGACTTCGTAATCGCAGCCGCTGCCGCCCCGGTACTTGCCGGCGCCCGCCGCATCGATGCGGAATTCCTGGCGATGGAACATCACCGGATAGAGCTGTTCATAGACTTCGACATTCGGCATCGTCAGCCCGCCGAGCGTGCAGACATGGCCGATCTGGTTGAACCCGTCGCGGCCTTCCACTGCGCCGGAACCGGCGGCCGCCGCCCCGTGATAAAACACATAGGGCTCGCCACCGTCTTCGCTACCGACCGAAATGCCGAAGACATTCTTCGCCCAGCCCGCGCAGCCGCGATCCGGGTCAGCCTGGGCCAACGCCTTCCAGACGGCATGGATGATTTCATGCGCAAAGAACACCGTGCACATCGTCGTTGGCGCGCCTTCGCGGGCGTTGATAATCGTCCCTTCGGGCGCGATCACGTCGACACAACGGAACGCGCCTTCATTATGCGGCAGGTGCGGATCGAGGAACGACGCAAGCGCCGTGAAGATCGCCGAATAGGTATTGCCAAGCGATGAATTCTTGAAGCCGCGTATCTGCGGGTCGGTGCCGGTGAAATCGACATTCATCTTGTCGCCGTCGATGGTCAGTTTCACGCGGACGGTCACATCACGGATCTCGAAGCAATCATTATCGGACCGGTCTTCAGCCTCATACACGCCGTCGGGCAATTTCGCGATCTCTGCACGTACCGACCGGTCTGCATGATCGAGCACACCGGTGAAATAGCCCATCGCCTCGTCAACGCCGAGTTCTTCGACCAGGGCCGCGACCCGTTCCATGCCGATACGTGTGGAACCAAGCATGGCACGCAGATCGCCGTCCTGCAGGTGCGGGGTGCGCGTGTTCAGCATCAGCATCTTCCACAGATCCTTGCGGACCTTGCCGGCCTCAACCAGTTTGAGCACCGGCAGGCGCACGCCTTCGGACCAGGCGTCGGTCGCGACAGGGTTATACGCACCGGCAGCGCCGCCGCCGATATCGGACTGATGCGCCCTGTTACAGGTGAGGCCGACCATTTTGCCGCCAACAAATACCGGGCGCGCGATCACCCAGTCGGGCAGATGGTTGCCACCCGCTTCCCACGGGTCGTTCAACAGGTAAACATCGCCTTCGGCCAGTTCGTCACCGAAATCACGCAGGATGGCGCGGACGCCGAACCCGCCGCTGCCGGTATGGATCGGAATCCCGTCGGCCTGGCTGACGACTTCGCCTGTCGGCCCCGCAATGAAACAGGAAAAATCATGCGCCTGGCTGAAGATCGGGCTACGCGCAGTGCGTACCATCACCCAGCCCATCTGGTGGGAGATGTGATCGAGGCGGTTCTGGGTCAGTGCCAGGATAACCGGGTCGAGGGTTTTGGTTTCTGAACTCTGTGTCATCGGATCAGTCCTCCGTCTCGAAGTTGATGGTGTAATTATTCAACGCGTCGATCGACACCAGGTCACCTGGCCCGACCAGAATGGTCGTCGTCGCCTCTTCGATGATCGCCGGACCGGCAAAGGTCTGACCATGATGCAGGTCCGCCCCGCGATAGACGGGGGTGTCCAGGAACTCGCGCACCGATTCCGCGTAGACCGGACGGGTCTCGATCGGCTCGACCGGCTTGTCCACAGGATCGTATGTCGGGTCCTGCAACGGCGGCAGCTTGCCGATACCGACAACCCGCAGCTTGGCGACGTTGATCCGGCTTTCCGGATTCGTGTGGCCGAACTGGCGGTCGTATTCGCGTTCGAACGCGGCCCGGATTTCATCGGGTGTCGCATCAGGGGCGAGCGAAACACGTACGTCCCATTGCTGGCCTTCGTAATGCAGATCAAGCTCGTAGCCGAAGGTGGTATCTTCTTTCGAAAAACCTTCATCGCCGAGCGCGTCGAGCGCCTGTGCTTCAAGCTGGGCATAGCCTTCGGCAATGGCGGAGGCCGCATCGTCCCCCAGTTCACGCATCACCACATGGACAAAATCGCGCCGCACATCGGCATGCTGCATCCCGATAGCACAGAACGCACCGGCCTGACGGGGGATATAAACCGCCCGTGCGCCGAGCTTGCGCCCGACACTGGCACCATGCATCGGCCCGGCACCGCCACACGCGATCAGCATGAACCGGCCCGGATTGTAGCCGCGCTGGATACTGATGCGCTCGACCGCATGCAGCAGGTTCTGCTCGACGATGCGGATCAGACCCGCCGCCGCTTCCGTGCGTGAAATGCCGAGATCATTGGCGATTTCCGTATCGATAGCTTTCTCGGCCGCCGCCAGGTCGAGCGAAACCGACCCGCCCGCGTATGGCCCGGGCCGCATGCGCCCGAGCACCAGATGCGCGTCGGTCACCGTCGGGCGCGTGCCGCCATGACCATAGGCCGCAGGACCGGGACGCGCACCGGCGCCTTCGGGCCCGGCATACATCAGGCCCGCCGCATCGATACCGGCAATCGTGCCGCCGCCGGCGCCGACGGTATGAATATCAACCGACGGGGTGACCAGATCGTAATCGTTCACTGAAAGCGCGTCCGTAATCGCGACACGGCCTTCATGCATCAGCATCACGTCGCAGCTGGTACCGCCGATTTCCATGCTGACAAGATTGTCTTCACCGATCCCGGCGGCAAGGTGCTGCATCGCGCCGACACCGGCAGACGGGCCTGACAAAAGCAGGTTCACCGGCTGGCGGATAAGCTGGTCTAGAGACGCGGCGCCGCCATTCGACTGCAACATCAAAAGCTTGGTTTTCAGCCCCATGTCGATCAGCTTCTGCTGCAGTGCCGTCAGGTAGGACGCAACACGCGGCATGACATAAGCGTTCACCGCGGTGGTCGACGTGCGTTCGTATTCGCCCATCACCGGCACGATGTCGGACGATACCGAAATCCATTCGCAGATATTTTCTTCGCGCAGGATCTCGGCAACCGCGTCTTCATGGGCGGAATTGACGAAACTGTTAAGCAGGCTGACGGCGATGGATTCCACACCGTTATCGGCGAAAACCTTGCAGGCCGCGCGGACGTCATCAGGGTTGAGGGCCTCGACCTCCGAGCCGTCAGCGGCAATCCGTCCCGCAACCGGCTGGCGCAGGTAGCGTGGCACCAGCACCGGCGGATAGGGCGTGCGGTGATCCCACGGGTCCTTGCGCAGGCCACGGCGCGCTTCGAGGCTGTCGCGGAAACCCTTCGTGGTCAGCAGGCCGACCCTGGCACCCTTGCCTTCCAGCAGCGTGTTGGTCGCAACGGTGGAACCGTGGAGGAAAAACTGGCAGTCACCAAGAAACTGATCCATCGGCTGATCGATCGCGGCGGCAGCCGTAATCAGCGCGTTAATCACACCTTCACCCGGATCAGACGGCACCGACGGCACCTTGAAGACTTCTGTGCGGCCGTCGCTATCGGCGATCACAAGATCGGTAAACGTACCGCCGACATCAACGCCGACGCGCCAGGGTGGTGACTGAATTGTTAGGGTCATGTGCGTGACGGTCCCGTCCGTTTTTCCAATTACGTAGTATACTCCCTTTATTTCGGGAGAGGGTCAATGGGTCAAATGTGACCGGGTTGCACTATACGTATTTTTCACCCGGTATATCCCCGCCTGTCATCCCGCCCACTGATCAGGTCCGGCGCGGGTCTGTGGCGGGAGTCCATTTTAAACAACGCGACTTTGTCCACCGTGGACCCTCGGGACAAGCCCGAGAGGGTAACGATGGGGCGCGTCTTCCGGGCCCGGCGCAGGGCCGCGCGGAAAGTTTCGCAAGGGCTTCTGCCCGGAAAACGCCCTGCAGCGAAAAACGCGTAAAACAACCCCATGCACCCGAAGGGACGGGACGGGCCTGACCGCTAATCCCCCGATCGCGCGGCCCCTGGCTGTACCGGGCGGGGCCAAGCCTGTAGGACAAACACCTCCCTCGCCTGTGAAGCGATCTTGTGCTTTTTCAATGATCCGTCAGGGTATCACGCAAAAGAACAAAACAAAAACACCGGGCGCTGTTTTTCCCTTCTTCCCTCGCGTCGCGGCTGACGGCGGGCTTTTCTCAGAAACGCATTCCATTCCTGTCGCCACGGCCTCCGGATCGCGTCCGGGGCAGGCCTGCGCATCAGGACAGCGGCAGCCTGCACCGATTGTCATCCTCGGCCTTGAGCCGAGGATCCATGTCGTCCGCCAGGTGGGTCCTCGGGTCAGGCCCGAGGACGGCAGAAGTGATGAATAAATAAAACCGTCATTCCCGCGCAGGCGGGAATCTTCCGGCCGCATCTCCGAACCAAAGAGATCCTCGCTTTCTCGGGGATGACAATGGGCGTTGGACGCGCGCGGATGACAGACGACAGCCCCCGAACCGGCACGTTAACCGTCGGGATATTTTACAACCCTGCGAACCCGCCGCGAACCATGCCTCCGCAACCCTTGGAATCCCTCGCATCCTGAATTTGGCTCGAATCGTGCATGACTTTCAGAACAAGGGTTCCCGCTGTAAAAATGCCGGGGCCGGGGTTTGGCAAAAAACAACACAGGCAGGCACATGACCACATCATTTACGCGTTTCGCGGTGATTGCCGTCGCGGCGGCAGGGATCTTCGCGGCGCAGGGCGCAGCAGCGGGCTTGCTGCGCACCACGAACGGATTGGGCAGCGACTGGGGAAACAGTCTCAACTGGTCCGGGTTTAATCAACCTGACACGCAAATGGAGGACGCAGATCTCCGCGACAGCATGACCCTGACAACCAATGCAAGTATCGGTGGGATCCGATCCAGATTCTCCAGCAGTCTTTTTATCCGGAATTCAAGCGTCCTGACTCTGAATGGTATCACTCCCGGCGGGACGACACCTTTCACATCCAGCGTGCTGGAAGGCCGAACGTTCGTTCGGGACAACGCGTTTCTGATCAACACCGGATTCAGCGACCTTACGATCCTCGATCTGGTTGCAACGGGTAACGGGAGGGTCCGCAACCTCGCAGGCGCGGGCGGGCGGATGACGCTTGGCAATCCGTTCAGGCGGCACCGCGTTGAGGGAAACGCCCAGCTGGAAAATACCGGCATACTGACGATTGCCGCCGCTGCGGTGGATTTCAGCGGTACGACAAACCTGGTGAACGAGGGCACCGGCATTCTCGATCAGGGTATGGGGGAAATCCTCATGTATGAATCAGCAGAAGCGCTCAACAGGTCGCAACACCTGAAAACCGGCGGCAACCTGTTGATTTTGCAGAATGCGAAATACGAAAATCGCAACATATTTACCCAATCGGCAGGGACGACCGAAATCGGTCGCGCCGGCAGCGGTGGATTATTCAACGGGGGCCTGTTCGAGAATAACGGATCTCTGACCCATGATGGCGGCACCACGACAATCGACGTCGGCGGCGTACTCCTCAACAATTCGCAGATCAACCAGAACGACGGCGCGATCTCCGTTCTCAGCGGTGGGCAGCTTTCAAATGACAACCTGATTGTGATCAACGGCGGCACGGTTGACGTGAGTGCCGGCGGCGCGATCAACGGCATCGGGATCGCCACGCAGAACGGCGGCACGCTGCGCGTCAACGGCGAGATGATCCAGACCGGGTTCAATGGCTTCGTGCCCAATGGGCTGACGATCAATGGCGGCACCCTTGAAGGGACGGGCGCCGTGCGCGCCAACGTCGCCAATATCGGCGGCACGGTCGGTCCTGGCAATTCGCCCGGCACGCTGACGGTCGACGGCAATTACGCCCAGGGGCCAGGCGGCACGCTGGCGATGGAAATCGCCTCGCTGCTGGCCTTCGACGTGCTCGACATTTCCGGCAGCGCGACACTCGACGGTATTCTCGACCTCACGGTCGGTGCCGGCTACGCCGCCTCGGCGATGGACGGCGATACGTTTACGATCGTCGAATGGGACAGCTTTTCCGGTGCGTTCGCCACCGTCAGCGGGCTCAACTTCGCGGCCGACAAATTCTTCACGCTCGATTACACCGCGACCGGTCTGACCCTGACGGTTAACGCGGGCCAGGTGGCCGAAGTGGCGGAACCCGGCATGATCGCGCTATTCGGGCTGGGAGTGGCGGGGATCGGGTTTATGCGGCGGAAACGCCGGGGTTAAGACCTCTCACTGTTGTCATCCTCGCCCTGTGTCAGGATCCAGAGAACGGCGCGACCCAAAGACTGGGCCCCGGAATAAATCCAGGGTGACAAGGTTATGGTTGGACAAATAGTCGGCATTCCCGCCCAACTCCTCAATCGTCGAACGGCAGACCGACGTAATTCTCCGCCATCGCGCGCGCACCGGCTTCCGTGCTGGTCACGAAATCGAGCTCCGCCAGCTGGGTGCGACGATCAAACGGGCTGGCTTCGGGGAAGCGGTGCATCAGGCTGGTCAACCACCACGAGAACCGCTGCGCCTTCCAGACCCGGCGCAGGCAGGTTTCGGAATAGCGTTCCAGCCGCCCGCCATCGCCTTTCTTGTAATGATCGATCAGCGCGCGCCACAGGTAGCGCACATCCCCGACGGCGAGGTTGAGGCCCTTCGCGCCGGTCGGCGGCACGATGTGCGCAGCATCGCCGACCAGGAACATGTTGCCGAACCGCATCGGTTCGGCAACGAAGCTGCGCATTGGCGTAATGCCTTTTTCCAGGAGCGGTGCGGGGGTCAGGTTTTTTGCGCCCTCGTCATCCAGCCGATAGGCCAGTTCGTCCCAGATACGGTTATCCGACCATTCATTAATATCTTCATCCGGGGCGCATTGAAGATAGAACCGGCTCAATGTCATGGACCGCATGCTGTACAACGCGAACCCGTGATCGGTATTGGAATAGACAAGTTCGTCCGATACCGGCGGCGTTTCGACAAGAATTCCGAGCCACGCAAACGGATAGACGCGTTCAAACAGGTTAATCCGGTCATCGGGAATACTGCTCCGGGAGATACCGTGAAATCCGTCGCACCCGGCGATAAAATCGCACTGGATTTCATGCGCCTCGCCGTCCTTGCTGTAGCGGATAGACGGATGATCTGTATCGAAATCGTTTACCGTGACGTCTTCAGCCTCATAGACAATCTGCGCGCCGGCGGCATGGAGCGCATTGTTCAGGTCCTTCGTCACCTCTGTCTGGCCATAGACCATGACGGTCTTACCGCCGGTCAGTTTCACAAAATCGATGGCATGACGTTCACCGTTAAAACACAGTTCGACCCCGCTATGGAGCAGGCCTTCTTCATGCATCCGCTCGCCCACCTTGGCCTCATCCAGCAGGTCCATGGTGCCCTGTTCGAGCACACCGGCGCGAATGCGGCCTTCAACATAGTCGCGGCTCTGGCGTTCAACGATGATCGAATCAATGCCCTGCAGCGCCAGCAGGCGCGACAACAGCAGCCCGGACGGTCCGGCGCCGACGATACCAATCTGTGTTTTGTGAATCATGATGTGTGTCCCGTTTCGTGGTCAGGACAGTGTGGGATGATTTGCAGGCCGGAGCAATTGTCAGGAACGCAGTTGCGGCAAGATGCCCTGCTGGCTCTGTCGCTTGTTGTCCAGCCAAAACCTGGGATTTCAATACAAACAACCCCGACGGTGTCACCCCGGACCTGTTCCGGGGCCCCGTCTTTGGCGGCGAAAGATTTCTGGGTCCCGGCACGAGGCCGGGATGACAATTGTGGGATTTTCGACACCGGACTTGCAACACCAGAGTCACGAATGACATCTGAGCTGAGCAGAACCCTATTCCGCCGCGACGCCTTCCGCCTTCTGCTCATCCCCATAGAGACGGCGCAGGGTGCGCCGCATGGCGAGCAGGCCTTCATCGGCGGGAATGGTCCCACGAGGGTTGGCATCGCGATTGGGCGCCGCCGGGTCCATATCGATCGCACGCTGCTGGGCCTCATAAATATCGAGGTCTTCCTTCAGCACGCCATGCATCTGTTCAACGAACAGGTCGCGCATGTGATCGGGCACCTTGTCCTTGTGCCCGGCGACGGTCCAGAACTGGTGGGTGGTGGTGTCAGTTTCCGGTGTCATCGCGTGATAAACGACAAAACCCCACTTGCCCTGATCATTGTTGCGGGTATCCGTATCGGCGCCAATGCCCGCATCGACCGAGCCGTTATTGATGTTAATATAGGCTGGCGGCAGGAACTGGCTCATCTGCCAGCGGTCGATATTGTTCGTGTAGCCTGCATATTCACGGAACGCCAAAGCCGGTTCGATATCTTCCATCCAGCGTGTTACGCGAACGTTATCGCCTTCCTGATCGACCGACAGGTTTGCGGCTTCCGCCACCGCGCGGTTGCCGGTGGTCGAGCCGTGCACATAGGTCAGGTGCGACAAGTCGAGCAGGTTATCGAGCACGAGGCGGTATCCCGCCTTTACATAAGTCTGGCCCTGGGCACGGATCCAGTCTTCATCCAGGTTGTGTTTCGGGTAGTCGGGAATGGTCGCTTCATCCGCGAGGGCCGGGTCACCCGGCCAGTAAAACACCCAGCCATGGCGCTCGACGACCGGAAAGGTGCGTACCGTCGCCCAGTCCGGCGGTTCGGCCGAGCCCGGCAGATGCGTGCAGGCGCCGGCGCAGTCATAAACCATGCCGTGATAGCCGCATTCGATCTCGTCACCGATCAACCGGCCTTCCGAAAGCGGCAGGTTCCGGTGCGGACACCGGTTTTCAAGCGCGACCGGCGTGCCGTCTTCCTTGCGGTACAGCACGACATATTCGTTCAGAAGAATTCGTCCGAGAAGGTCGCGCCCGACATCTTTCGACCAGGCGGCTACATACCAGGCATTTTTAAGGAACATCGTTCTTCTCCCCGTCTGACGGCTTCCGATCTCGTCTGGCCGCGCTCAAGCAGCCGCGATTTTAATCAGTATACCCCGTTAATACCCGTTCACAACCGGATTCACACATTCTCAGTATACTGCGGACTGCCCAGCCGATATGGTTTCCCCCATGACAGCCATAACAGAATCCGAAACGAACACCGGCGGCTCCCTCACCAGCTTATGGGAACGTCCCGGCTATCTGATCAGACGCCTGCACCAGATTCACGTCGCGATCTTTCTGGATGAATGCGCCGAGTACGGCATTACGCCGGTCCAGTATGCGGTGATGACGGCGCTGCTCAATGCACCAGGCGCGGATCAGGTCACCCTCGCCCGCGATGCGGGGATTGACCGCACGAATGTCGCCGACGTCCTCGCCCGCCTCGCACAACGGGGACTGGTCAAACGTGAAGCCGGCACCCAGGATCGCCGGATGCGGATCGCCCGACTGACCGAAGAAGGCGACCGGGTCGCCCGCGACATGGAGCACGCCTCGCTAAGCGCACAGGCAAAACTGATGGCCCCTCTTTCGTCCGACAAACGCGAATTGCTGATGTCGTTAATGGGTGAACTGGTCGATGCGAATAACGAGTTCAGCCGCGCGCCCGCCCGGAAAAGGCCCACCGGCTAGCACCACCGCACAAAAAAAGGGGCGGCCGAAGCCACCCCTTTGTCGCGTATGCAAGCCCCGGATTATTTCTTGGTCCGGGCAGCCGCTGCCTTGAGCAGCGCGTACATGTCTTTGGTCTTCTCGTTTTTGCCGAGGAACTCGTCACCGAGCGGCTTCACCTTGTCCATAAAGGTCTTCTGATCGGTTGCCGACAGGCGAATGACTTCAGCGCCATTATCCTTCCACAGCTTTTCAGCCCGCTTGCCGTATTCGGCAGCGGTATTGGTGTTCCAGTCGCTCATGCCGCTGAGCGAAGAAAGAACCGTCTTGCGCTGGGCGGCAGACAGTTTCTTCAGCCAGGCACCGCTGACCATGACGGTGCTCGGGATCATGCCACTTTCAACGACGGTGATCGATTTCGTTACGGTAAAGAATTTCGATCCGCCCATCACGATGATCGAGCTGCGCACGCCATCGATCGTGCCACGCTGCAGGCCCGGGAGGACCTCGCTATAAGGCATGGGAACACCGGTGCCGCCAAACGAACGGACAAGGGCGCTTTCCATCTTGGTTGCAAGCACCCGGACCTTCTTGCCCTTGAAATCCGCGAGGGTGCGGATCGGCGATTTACTGGCGAACGACGTCGGCCCATAGACGTAAAGCGATGCCATGACCATGCCGCGATTGGCGGCAAGCTGCGAATACTTGCCGAAGAATTCGGGGTCGTTCAGGGCGCGATGCGCATGGAACACATCGTCGAACATGCCGGGTGCGTCAGGTACCTGGAAGTTCGGGTTGATGCCGACCAGGAAGCCCGGCGGCGTGATCAGCGCTTCGAGCGTGCCGAACTGCAACCCTTCGATCATGCGCGGGATGGAGCCGATCTGCGCGGCGGGGAAAACGCGGGGGGAAATGTTCAACGCCGCATCGGCCTTGAAACGTTTCTGGATCTCCAGACCGATCGCATGCTGCGGATCGTTGATCGTCGCGAAACCGATCTTCATGTCCATCTGCGCGGTCGCGGCACCTGCATAGCCCGCGACGGCGAGCGCCGCGAACGTGCCAATCAATTTACGTGTCATCATTAGCTTGTCTCCCAAAAATTAAAATCCTGTTCAGACTCTCACCGTCGGCCATTAGCCAAGCCGCAAACAGTCAGAATTCTTATCATCAGTATGCTGACGGGCTTCAATGCAAGTCAATAGCGTGACAGCGGCGTATGGCGTTAAATGACCGGCAATCGGAGCAGAAAAGCATCTTACAAACAGAGGCCATAAAAATGAGCAACAAATCCGTCGGCACCTCTCCCGCAACTGTCGCCCCACCGATGAAACCCCATTACTCAAACAGCATCCGGACCAATAGCGGCCCGCTGCTTTTCGTCGCCGGACAGGTCGCCCTGGACGCGGATGGTAAGCTGGTGGGCGAAGGCGATATCCGGGCCCAGACGACACAGGTCCTGGAAAACATCCGGGCCATTGTCGAGGCGAATGGCGCGACCATGGCGGATCTCGCACAGGTGACGGTTTACGTGCGCGACATCGACGCCTTCAGTTCTGTGTCCGATATCCGCGAGCATTATTTTCCGGCAGACGGCCCGGCTTCGGCAATCGTCGAGGTATCGGCGCTGGCCTGGCCGGAATTCCTGATCGAGATATCGGCCATCGCCGCACTGCCCGCGTAAGGGGTCCCGTCGGCAGCAATAAGGCCGCGGGCTACCAGGTCGTCGACCGTGCGCTGGAACTGCTCGCCCGCGGCCGGGCGTTCCCACGCCTCCAGCCAGTTCTGTTCGATAAAAGCGTGAATGGCCGGCTGACCGAGCGCTGCCTCCCACAGGATACCGAGCAACGAGGCCATTAATTCCTCATGCTCCTTCACCGCGTCGGTCACGCAGCGTGCTGCATCCGCCTCTGCGACGCGGCCGGTTTCGGGGCCCGCACCGAGGCCGAAATCTGCCATGGCACGCCGGTCCGGCGGAGCAATCTGCCAATGTGCGACTTCATGGATCAGGACTGAAGCCTCGCTCCGCGTGCGGATTGCAGCACCGTCCCAGCTGAAGCCCGAATCCGGTCCCTCGTGGATCGCTGGAATTCCGAATGACGCCACAAGGTCGAGGGCGGCGCGGCGATGCAAAGCCGTGTCATACGGCGCGTCAATCTCGGCGATCGTGGCTGCGATCAGGCCGAACGCCGCCAGCGCCGGCGTATCTGGGGGCAGGTAGGACCCAAAACGGTCAAGCGCCCGTGGCAGGGCCTCGCGGTCTATCGGTGTCAGTCTCATGGGGTCGCAATATAGACGGCTGCGACGGCAATTGCTTGCATTCGACACGCCGGACGTTAACGACCCCGCCAGCCTGATGCGGGCATCCCGAAACCGGCAACAATGGACGCCAGGCTCGCTAAAAATCAGGACAATGCGGGCATTCTGACCTATATGAACACTGTGCTCATCGCCGAAAAGATATCGCAAGAGACTTCATGACCGACTCCCCGACCCTTTCGACGACTGAAACGTCCCCGGCGCTTAGCGTGACCGGGCTGCGTAAATCCTATGAGCTGGGAAAAGACAGCATCCCGGTGCTGCAGGGCCTGTCACTTGACGTCCAGGCAGGGGAACTGGTCGCCATCATGGGGCCCAGCGGGTCGGGCAAGACGACGCTGCTGAACTGTATTGCAGCCATCGACCGGCCGGATGACGGCGGGGTTGAACTTGCCGGGACGGCCATCGATTACGGATCGGAGCGGGCACGCACCCTGCTGCGGCGACGCGACATCGGTATCGTGTTCCAGTTCTTCAATCTTATTCCGACGCTCAGCGTCCGCGAAAACATTGCCCTGCCGCAACAGATTGCCGGTGGCGCCCGTGATGAACGCGAAGCCCGGGTAACCGACCTGCTGGAACGGGTCGGCCTGAACGCCCGCAGCGCCCATCTACCCCACCAGCTTTCAGGCGGCGAAATGCAGCTTGTCTCCATCGCCCGGGCGCTGGTTCATCGTCCGGCCCTGCTGCTGGCGGATGAGCCGACCGGCAATGTAAATCCCGCCATCGGCCGCTCGATCCTGCAGACCCTGCGAGATACCGTACGCGAGGAAGGGACCAGCGTGCTGCTCGTAACCCACAGCCCGGAACACGCCGCCTGGGCCGACCGTATATGCTTCCTGAAAGAAGGCGTTATTGCGGGCAGCGTCACCCAGTCCGGCGGGCCTGAAAATCTCGCGCCGATTTATGCCGAACTGCAACGGCTCGGCATCTGACCGATGAGCGCCGCGGCGATCAAAATCCCCCTGAACATCAGACTGGCGTTCCAGCTTGCAGCCCGTAGCCTGAAACACCGCAAGATGATCGCGCTGGCCACCCTGCTGGGCGTTGCGATCGGCGTCGGCGTTGTCAACGCGGTCCTGATCGTCGATGCCAATACCGCGCGCGGCTACGAGGCGGAAGCGACGACGGAGCAGGAAATCGCCGGGTCGGCGCAGGCCGCCAAGACAGCAGGCCAGCAGAAGGTCGGGGCGAAAAACTTCTCCATCCGGATCGAACGGGTTCGCGATGGCGAAGTCCAGAAATCAATCGTGCCCACCCAGCGGGGCAGTGCCGGGCGCATCAAAGCGACCGATACGGCCCGGGCGCGTCCGGGCGAGGAAGACTATCAGGCCATGCGCCTCGCCGTGCGCATGGCATCGTTGCTCGCCTTTTTCATCGGCGCGGTGATCGTATTTTATACAATGCGGTACTCCGTCTCGACGCGGGCGCGCGAATTCAGCCTGATGCTGTGCCTGGGCGAAAGCCGGCGCAATGTAGGTGCCTCGCTGATGGCGGAAGCATCACTCCTCGGCGCGCTCGGCACCATCGTCGGGCTGATCGTCGCCTTCCCGGCCGCCGCCGCCCTGCTTGCCGCAGGTGTCTCGACAAACGGGCGGCGCCCCCTGCCCGGCTTCGAGATTCCCTGGTTCGAGCTCTCGGGAATGGGCCTGATCAGCCTCGTCATCGTCTATCTGGGCGTTGCCAGCCCGCTCCGCGAAATACACCGTCTCAGCATTCCCGATGTTCTGCAGCCACGCTTCCTGTCGAACGGCGAACGCGACGTACAAATGGCGCAGCGCGGCTTCAGCTGGCTGATCCCGCCAATGCTCGCCGCCGGCTGGATCGGTATGCGCCCGTTCATGGAAAGCTGGCTGTCGGTTGTCTATTTCTTCCTGTTCGAAGCAGCCTTTGTCGGATTGCTGGCTGTGGCGACATTGTGGTGGCTGTCGCCTTTCCTGCGCGGCACGATCCGCGTGTTCGAAACCCTGTTCCGGGCCGTCCTGCCGCTGGAAACCTTCCTGACCGGTCGGCGTATGCGGCTGAACAGCAAGCGGCTGGTTTTTTCGGTCACCGGTGTAACCCTGGTGTTCAGCCTGCTGACCGGCCTGCACGATGTTACCCGCGCGCTCAAAGACGAAGTATCGACCTGGGCCTGGCGCGCCATGGGGGCCAGCTCGTATCTGGAACAACCGGCGGGGCGAGAAGTAAATGAAGACGAGCTTCAGGCCCGGCTCGCGACGAACGGCATCGCGCTGACGCGCATGTCCGCCAAGACCGGCGGCGTGTTTCCTATCCGCCTGATCCGCGGCGACGATGTGAATCCTCTGCTGCGCGCGCAGGGACAACCGACACTGGACCCGGGCAGGGTCATCCTGTCGCGAACCCTGTCCATGCGCTACGACACCCGCGCTGGCGATATCGTCGTCTTTACCGACGGAAAGAAAGATCACCGGTTTGAGGTCATCGGCATTTCCGACAGCGTCGGCTTTTATCTGGAAAGCGCGCAATACGTGGACCTTAAATCCTACGCCCTGTTCAGCGACGGCAACCCGATTTTCGCCGACAACCTGGAAAAATCGCTGGGGCGCTATGCCTCTGCCCGCCCGTTCGGCGGCGTTCGGCCCTACCTGTCCAGAGCTCAGGAGGCCGCACTTTACCCGTGGTACGTCACGGTCAAACGCGGCAGGTGCCAGGCCTATTGGCAAAGCCGCGAGATAGACCGGGATTTCCTGATCTTCGATTTCATTCTGCTCGGCACCGTGATTCTGGCAGGAATCGGGGTCGCCAACACCATGCTGATACAGGTCCGGGCCCGGGATCGCGAATTCGCCGTCCTTAAATCCATCGGTATCAGCCGCGGACAGGTCGCCCGGATGCTGCTGATCGAAGGCACTATCATCGGCTGTGTCAGCGCAGCCCTGGCAGTCGTGATCGGCAACGGGCTGGGCGCAATCAGCGTCCGGTTTCTCGATCATTTCACCCTGTTCGACTACGCGCTTCGCATATCACTGCCGGCAACGCTGTATATATCGGCGCTCTGCGTGCTGACATGCGTGATCGCCTCGATCTACCCGGCCTTTATTGCCAACCGGGCATCTTCGGCGGAATCCCTGCACTACGAATAGCGGCGAACATTACAAAAGTTTAATCGGGCGAAGCTTGCAGAACCGTCCCCTTCGCCCATACATATCTTAGAGCAACCGAATCCGATTAACCGGGAAATCAACCGAGCCATGCGCGTTCTGGTCATTGAAGACGACGCCGATGTCGCCGCCTATATCGTGAAGGCGCTGACGGAAGCCGGATACAATCCTTCCCATGCCGATAACGGCAAGGATGGGCTGGTGATGGCAACCGCCGAAGATTTCGACGTGCTGGTCGTCGATCGCATGCTCCCCGGACCGGACGGATTGACGATCATCCGGACATTGCGGGCATCAGAAGACCAGACACCGGCCCTGATCCTGAGCGCACTGGGCGATGTCGATGACAGGGTAAAAGGCCTGAAAGCCGGCGGAGACGACTACCTGACAAAACCCTTCGCCGCTTCTGAACTGCTGGCCCGGCTTGAAGCGCTGACGCGGCGGGCATCCACCAGGGGCACACCCGCGGAAACCAGACTGGCGGTCGGCGACCTGGAAATGGACCTGCTGTCACGTTCCGTCAGACGGGCAGGCACAGCCATCGATCTGCAACCCCGCGAATTCAGGTTGCTCGAATGCCTGATGCGCAATGCGGGCAACGTCGTTACACGCACCATGCTGCTGGAAGGCGTCTGGGATTATCATTTCGACCCGCAGACCAACGTGATCGACGTCCATGTCAGCCGCCTGCGTCAGAAAATAGACAAGGATTTCGACACGCCGCTTATCCAGACGGTTCGGGGCGCCGGGTACGTGCTGCGCGACTCCGGGCGCAATTCGGGCCCATGAAAACCGCCCGACTTCTGAGAAGCGCGACATTCAGGCTGGCGCTTCTCTATATGCTGATATTCGGCGGCTCTGTCGCGGTGCTGCTCGGGTTCATTTACTGGGCGACCGTCGGCGTGCTCTCAGAACAGGTCGACGAGACAATCCAGGCTGATATCAAGGGCCTGGCCGAACAGTATGAGCGCCGCGGCACGCGCGGGATCGCCGCCATCATCGGCGAACGTATCCGCAAGGACCCTGGCGGCCGCACCGTCTACCTGCTGACCGACCCGCTTCAGCGGCCACTGGTCGGCAATCTCGATAGCTGGCCGCCGGCCAAGCCGGACGCCGATGGCTGGATTGCGTTTGAACTGGTCGACAGGGGCGACCCGGATGAACGGCCGTATCTTGCGCGCGCCAAGCGTTTCGTGCTGCAGGGCGGGCTGAACCTGCTGGTAGGTCGTGAAGTCCGCGAACTGGAACGCACCCGGCACATGATCGTGAATGCCATGATCTGGGGCATTGCCATCACGCTGGCGCTTGCTCTAGCCGGCGGCATCGCGATGAGCCGCAGCACTGCACGGCGCATCGATTCCATCAACCAGACGAGCCGCGATATCATGAGCGGTGACCTGGATCGCCGCATCCCGGCGGGTGGCACGGGTGACGAATTCGATCAGCTTGCCGAAAACCTGAACGCCATGCTCGACCGGATTCAAGGCTTGATGGAAGGGCTGCGTCATGTATCCGACAACATCGCCCACGATCTGCGCACGCCCCTCACCCGCCTGCGTGGCCGGCTGGAGGATCTCGACGATGCCGACCTGAGTGCCGCCGAGCGCACCGGACGCATCGATGCCGCCGTCGCCGAGGCCGACACCCTTTTATCGGTGTTCAATGCGCTGCTGCGCATCACCCAGATCGAAGCAGGCGGGCGCCGGGAAAATTTCGCCGCCGTCGATCTTGCGGCCGTCCTCCATGACGTTGCCGAATTATACGAGCCTTTGGCAGAGACCAAGGGGCTGACCTTTTCATCCCATATCGGCGACGTGCAAAATATAACTGCAGACAGGGACCTGATCTTTCAGGCCGTCGCGAACCTCACCGATAACGCTATCAAATACACGCCCGCAGGCGGGTCGGTGACCCTTCACGCGGCTGGAAATACGATCACCGTTTCAGATAGCGGCCCCGGTGTGCCGGAAGACGCGCGCGAGGATGTTTTCCGCCGCTTTCACCGACTGGAAGAAAGCCGCAACGCGCCGGGCAGCGGGCTCGGCCTCAGCCTGGTCAGGGCCGTCGCCCAGCTCCATGACGGCGACGTCCGGCTCGAAGAAAACCGGCCCGGCCTCAAAGCGGTTCTCACGGTCGGCTGATCCACCCGACGGTGCGCCACGTATCCGAACCGGAGCAAGACAGTGATACAGAACACCCGAATTCAGAACCTCAATGAACACACCCGTCGGCCGGCGGGCGCTTATGTCCTGTACTGGATGCAGGAAGCGCAGCGTGCCCGCGGGAATGCAGCGCTCGAAATGGCGATCCGCGGGGCCAATAGATACGGTCTGCCCGTCGTCGTGTGTTTCGGCCTGATGGACGGCTATCCCGAAGCCAATGCCCGCCACTATGCGTTCATGCTCGACGGCCTTTCCGATTGCGCAAAGGAACTGGAAACACGCGGCATCGCCTTTGTCATCCGCCACGGGATGCCAGTCGATGTGGCACTTTCACTATCGCAAAACGCTGCCGCCGTGATCTGCGATCGCAGTTATATGCCGGCGCAACGCGAATGGCGCAGGATGCTGGCGGAGGCCGCCACCTGCCCTGTCGTGCAGGTCGAGACCGAGGTTGTCGTGCCGGTCGATGTTGCATCGGACAAATCGGAATACGCTGCCCGCACCATCCGCCCCCGGATCCACCGCGTGTGGGACGAATATCTCGTACCGCTCGACGAGACCGAACCGGAAATACGGGCGGATGCGTTGACGCTGGAAAGCGATTTCGATCTAACCGACCCGTCGGGCGTGCTGGCGGCCCTTGATCTGGACCGGACCGTCAAACCGGTCAAACGGTTCCGCGGCGGGCGGGTGGCTGCACTGGAGATGCTCAACCGTTTTCTGGACGACGTGCTGGACGGGTACGCCAAGGGACGGAACGAACCGTCGGCGGCGCAGACGTCTTTCCTCAGCCCCTACCTGCATTTCGGTCATATCTCTCCGGTCGAAATGGCGCTGGCTGCACGTGATTCCGGCATCGGGGCAACCGAAGACCGTGGTTCGTTCATCGAGGAACTGGTAGTTCGCCGTGAACTTGCCATGAACTATGCCAACTTCGCCCCGGGATTCGAGACCTATGACGCCCTGCCCGACTGGGCAAAAAAAACGCTGTCCGAACATGCGGGCGATGAGCGGGAATATGTCTATACTTCCGATGTGCTCGAAGCCTGCAAGACGCATGATACGCACTGGAACGATGCCATGCGCGAAATGGTGCATACCGGGTTCATGCACAATTACATGCGGATGTACTGGGCGAAAAAAATCCTCGAATGGAGCGCCACGCCGGAAGACGCGTTCAACACAACGCTGGCGCTGAACAACAAGTATTTCCTCGACGGGCGCGATCCGAACTCATACGCCAATGTCGCCTGGTGCTTCGGGCTGCACGACCGCGCCTGGACCGAACGGCCCGTGTTCGGGAAAATCCGCTACATGAACGCCAACGGGCTTAACCGGAAATTCGACATGGCAGCCTACCGTGCTTTCGTCGACCGCGCGGTGGATGCGGAAGCGTGAACGCAATGTCACGGCCCCTAATGTCATTCTTCCCAGGGCGGGGCCGGAGTCATTTTCTCGGCGAGAAAATCGACGAAAGCGCGGGTCGAGGGAGGCACAAGGCGTCGGCTGGGATAGACAGCGTGAATGATGTTTTCCTGCGGGTCCTGCCAGTCGGGCAGGATCGCCGTCAGGCGCCCGGCCTTTATGTCGGGCCCGACCAGAAAGGTCGCGAGCCGCGCGATGCCGAATCCGCGGAGCGCCAGATCACGGACCGCTTCGCCCGAATTGGCCGCAAAGTTGGACGACACTTTCACCGCACGCGACCCGGATGGCCCGTCAAATCGCCAGGTATCGGAATAGACAGTCGAATAAATCAGCGCGTTATGAGCCGCGAGATCTTCCGGTTCCGCGGGCATGCCGTGCTCACGCAGGTAGGCCGGCGACGCACAGATCACACGCCGGTCGGGCACCAGCCGTCGGGCGATCAGCGCGGAATCGGCCGGTGCCGACACCCGCACGGCGACATCTATGCCTTCATCCACGATATTTATCATCCGGTCGGAAAACAGAACGTCGACACGCACGTCGGGAAACCGCGAGACGAATTCGGGAATCAGCGGCACAATCTGGCGTTGACCGAAAGAAATAGACGCCGTGATCCGCAGTCGGCCACGCGGCCGGTCGGACGCATCGCCAACAGCGCGTTCCGCCGCATCGATATCGGACAGGATGGACTGGCTGCGCTCATAGAATTCACGCCCCACATCCGTCAGACTGATCCGCCGCGTCGACCGATTGAGCAGGCGGGCACCGAGCCGCGCTTCAAGCCGGCTGATCTGTTTGGACACCGCCGACGGCGTAATCCCCAGAATCCGGGCTGCGGCGGAAAAATTCCCGGCATCTACCGCCGCAACAAAGACGGTCATCTCGACACTGGACGCAGCACTCGCCACAAACTATTCCTTCAATTCACAGATAATATGCCGATAGAGCCTATTATCATCTTTCACGGCATCAATTACAAATGCCGGACGTTGGATCTTACGCGGCCACAGACAGGAGCAAGACGATGAAGATCGGGTTTTTCACAATGCCGGTTCACCGGTTGGACAAGAACTATACCGAGTGCCTGAAAGAGGACCGCGAGGCCATCATACTGGCCGATAAACTGGGCTATTCCGAAGCCTATGTCGGCGAACACGTGACCGACGCCGCCGAAAGCATCACCAATTCGATGCTGTTCCAGGCAAGCCTGATCGCAGAGACCACGCAGATCAAACTGGGCACCGGCACCACCAATCTGTCCCATACCCACCCGGTTCTTGTCGCCGCGCAGGCAGCGATGATGGATCACCTGCTCGAAGGCCGGTTCATCTTCGGCATCAGCCCGGGCGCGCTTGAATCCGATGCCGAAGCGCTCGGCATCCGGGGCGTCGACCGCAATGCCATGTTTGTCGAAGCCATCGATCACATCATCAATATCTGGACGGGTGAGCCGCCGTACGACCTGACCGGCGATTTCTGGAACATTACGACACGCGAGACCCAGTTCGCGGAAATCGGTCTTGGCCCGATTGCCAAGCCGTTCCAGAAACCCTACCCGCCGATCGTCGGCACCGTGGTCGCGCCGTTCTCCAAAGGTGTGATCGAAATGGGCAAGAAAGGATTCCTGCCGATCTCGGCCAACTTCCTGCTCGCCAAATGGGTCGAAACCCATTGGGGCAACTATGCCAAGGGCTGTGAAGAAGGCGGCCGCCCCGCGAATACCGACGACTGGCGTGTCGCCCGCTCGATCTTCGTCCATGACGATCACCAGACCGCGATCGATTACGGCAAGGCGAATGACCGAAGCCCTTACCGGTTCTATTACAAGCAGCTCTACACCAAGCTGATGAAAGCCGGGCGTCATGAAGTCTTCAAGCCGTCCCGCGATTTCCCGGACGATCAGCTGTCGGTCGACTACATCCTCGACGAACTTGTCATCTGCGGCGACGTCAACAGCGTGGTTGACCAGATCCTGGCGTTCCGCGAAGTGACCGGCGATTTCGGCACCCTGCTCTATGCCGGCAAGGACTGGGAAGACAAGGAACTCGGCAAGCGGTCGATGGAACTGATGGCCGAGAAAGTAATGCCTGCTGTCAATGCGGCGATCGGTCAGGCTGCAGCCTAGGAACAGGATTTCTGAAATGAACAAGGTTTCTGATATACAGTCTGAATGAGTATTACAGACGACAAGCCGCTCTCCCTTGTTCACATGCTGTCCAACCGGATCAGCCGCGCCTTCTTTGACGAGGTTGAGACTAAGTACGGCGTCTCCATTGCCGAATGGCGGGTGATCCTGACACTGGTATCGGAGCCCGGCCTGTCCGGGGCCGATATCACCAATCGCTGGGCAATGGAAAAAATGGCCGTAAACAGAGCGGTACAGCGCCTGGTGGATTCAGGAAACGTGGCCCGTACGCGGGATCCGGATGACCGCCGTAGCTACCAGCTGACACTCACGGCCAAGGGCATGAAGCTTTATGAAAAAATCGCGCCCTCAGCCAATAAACGTTACGCGGAACTGACATCCGCCATTTCAGGCGACGAGCTGGAAGCCCTGGTCGCCACGCTGCGCAAGATGATTTCCCGCGCGGAAGAACTGAACTGATCCCCGGCCCATCCAGCTGCAAACCCGGACACAAATCGGGCTGCCACGCGCCCGGTCGCCATCTGCATAACCGTCATCCGGAGACCACATGACAGCAATTGTCGAGATCATCGCGCCGGTCTTCGCGCTGATCCTCGTCGGGTACGGTGTGGGCAGGACCCCGAAATGGACGCCGGACGCGACAAAATATTTCAACAATTTCGTCTTTTACGTTGCCCTTCCAACGCTGCTTTTCGGCGCGCTCTCCAGCGGCCGTGCCTTTAACGGGGTGGAACCGCTGATCGCCGCGGCCTATTTCGGCGGTAGCCTGATCACGATGGCCCTGATCATCGGCTTTTCGCGCGCGCTGTTTCAACTGCCCGGCGAAGAGCTTGCCCTGCTGGGTATGGGTGCCGGTTTTTCGAACACCGTTCTGCTCGGCCTGCCGCTGATCGTGCTGACCTTCGGCGATGCCGCCGTCGGCCCGATAACCGCGATTATCGCCTTCAATACGCTGCTGCTGTTACCGATCACGATCCTGATCATTGAAATATCCCGCGGCCGGGCGAGCCAACGAGGCCTTGCGGCCATCGTAATCGCACCGGTCCGCGCACTCAGCCGCAACCCGATCCTGCTCGCCATTGTCGCCGGCGCGCTGTGGAGCTTCACCGGCATCGGGCTTGCCGTCCCCGTGGAGCGCTATATCGATATGATGTCGGGTGCGGCCGGACCGTGTGCGCTGTTCGTGCTTGGCGCCAGCCTGGCAGAATACAAAATCGCCGGAAGGCCGGCAGAGACAGCGACGATGGCCGGTTTCAAACTGGTCATCCACCCGATCATCGTGTGGCTGCTCTGTACGCAGGTATTTGTATTGGACGATCTGACCACCGGGGTCGCGACCATGATGGCGGCCATCCCGGTCGGGGCGACGGTATTCACGGTGGCGCAGCAATACCGGGCCTTCGTCGGGCCGGTGACGAGTGCCATCCTGATATCAACGGGAATATCGGCGGGCACGCTTGCCGCCGTGATATCGTTTCTGACCTAGAGCCAGACCTGCAGCCGGATGATTTTACGCCGTACTCGGCAATTCCTGGAAACGGCTCTGATCACGCAGCACGCTTGTCGCGATAATCTTGGTGACAGAACGATCACTGACGCCGACCATTTTAACGTGCGGGATGGACGTCGACAGGTCGCTCAGCGCATCGACCTCCCAAAGAAGGCCTTCGCTGGCACGAAACTGCTGACCGGGTCGAATATCTGCGGGTTTGGGCATCCTGGCTGTCTCACTTGAACTCTACAAAACAAAACGGAGTATCACCGGAGTTTTCAAAGAAAGACTTAACGTGCGACAGTATCAATAGCCGTCAGCCAGTTTTTTTTCGCTGAATCTTCCAGAAAAGACGCAGTAATGGAATTTTTCGCCAGCGTGACAATCTCGTCCTGCGACAAATCCAGCGCATCGCGGACCGCGATGAAATTATCCAGCACGTATCCGCCGAAATAGGCCGGGTCGTCCGAGTTCACGGTCGCGACCAGCCCGGCATCCAGCATCGCCCGCAGCGGATGGCGCGACATGTCGGTGACGCCCTGCAGCCGGTAGTTTGACAGCGGGCATACGGTCAATGGCATTTTTTCAGCGGCGAGACGCGCGACCAGGTCCGGGTCGGTCATCGCCGCATTGCCGTGATCGACCCGGTCGACATGCAGCAGATCGAGCGTGTCGCGGACATATTCCACAGGGCCTTCCTCACCGGCATGAGCAACCAGCCTGAAACCGGCATCGCGCGCCTTTGCGAAGACGCGCTGAAATTTCTGCGGCGGGTGGCCGAGCTCGGACGAATCCAGTCCGACACCAATTATCCGGTCACGATGCGCCATTGCCTTTTCCAGCACCGGAAACGCCTCGTCTTCGTCGAGATGACGCAGGAAACACATGATGATGCGCGACGTAATACCGTTTTCGGTCTCGGCATCGCGCAGCGCGCGCCAGATGCCGTCCAACGCGACCTCGAACGCCACACCGCGCTCTGTATGCCCCTGCGGATCGAAAAATATTTCGGTATGAACGACACCATCGGCGACGGCGCGTTTCATATAGGCCGCGGTGAGATCGTAAAAATCCTGCTCGTGGAGCAGCACGCTCATTCCGGCGTAGTACAAATCGAGAAACGCCTGCAGGTCGGCAAAGTCATACGCGGCCTTCAGGTCATCGACGGTGGCATAAGGCAGATCGACCCCGTTGCGCCGGGCGATTTCGAACATCAGCTCGGGCTCGAAACTGCCTTCGATATGCAGGTGCAGTTCAGCCTTCGGCAGACGACGGATAAAATCATCTGAAACGGTCATGGCATTTATGCGCCCTCCGGTGCGATCAGTATGGGGCCTGTTAGGATGCAATTTCCATATGCTATCCTGAGACAAGATAACAATATCGCAGTACAGGGGCGCCAAAAAATGAACAACGGAAAAAGCTACGATTTCGTGATTGTGGGTGCAGGTTCAGCGGGCTGTACGCTCGCCAACCGGCTGACCGAAGATCCCGACGTCCAGGTACTGGTGATCGAAGCCGGCGGCAGCGACCGTAACCCGATCATCACGGTGCCGCTCGGCTGGGGCAAGATTCTGTTCGAGCGCCTCTATGACTGGGGCTATTTCACCGAAGAAGAAGGTGAGTTCAACAACCGCAAGGTCGAATGCGCGCGTGGCAAGGTGCTGGGCGGGTCTTCCTCCATCAACGCCATGGCCTATGTCCGCTGTCACCGCGAAGACTACGACCGGTGGAGCCGCAATGGCTGCACGGGGTGGTCCTATTCAGATATCCTGCCCTATTTCATCAAGTCGGAAGACTGGGAAAAGGGTGACCAGCCGCTGCGCGGCACCGGTGGCCCGCTGACCACCATCGAAAACAAGTATCCCGACCCGCTGCTCGAAGCCTGGCTGCAGGCCGGCGAACAGGCGGGCTATTCCCGCACCGCTGATTACAACGGCCATCAGAATGAAGGGCTCGGCACCCTGCAATCGACCATCCGCAATGGTCGCCGCTGCAGCGCCGCGGTCGCCTATCTGCGCCCTGCGATGAAACGCTCGAACCTTACCGTGATCACCAATGCCATGGCGCACCGGGTTGTCATGGACGGCACCAAAGCCACCGGCGTCGAATATTCAACCGGCGGCAACAGCACAACCATCGCCCGTGCCGAGCGCGAAGTAATCGTCGCCGGCGGCGTGATCAATTCGCCGCAACTGCTGATGCTGTCGGGTATCGGCAATAGCGAGCACCTTGCCGAACACGGCATATCGACTGCCGTCGACCTGAAAGGCGTCGGCCAGAACCTGCAGGATCATCTCTCCGTCGGTGTCGAATACGAACGCATCGGCGACGGCCCCTTTGTCGGCACATTGCGGTGGGACCGCCTCGCCCTTTCGATGGCCCAGGCGTATTTCTTCGGCACCGGCTTTGCGACGGAAATGCCGGGACCGCTGACCGGTTACATCTCGTCACAGGAAGGCATGGCGCAGCCCGACCTGCAATTGCTGGCGCGGTTCATCCCGCCGGAATCACAGCCATGGATGCCGATCACCGGCAAGAAACCGAAGGACGCCTTCATGGTCCGCCCGGTCGTGCTACATCCGAAGAGCCGGGGCGAGCTGAAACTCGCCTCCGCCAATCCCGGCGATCACGCGAAAATTCACCAGAATTTCCTGTCGGACCCGGCCGACTGGAAAACCCTCAAAGACGGCATCGCCATCGTCAAGGATATCGCCAGCCAGAAAGCACTGGACGGTTTCCGTGGTCCGGAGATCCAGCCAAAAGACGAATCCCTCGACGAATTCATCAAGCGCACCGCATGGACGGTTCATCATCCGCTCGGCACCTGCAAGATGGGACCGGACAGCGACGCAATGGCGGTCGTCGATCCGGAATTCCGGGTGCGCGGGGCAGAAAACCTCCGGGTCGTCGATGCGTCTGTCTTCCCCGACATGCTCGGTGGCAATATCAATGCGCCAACGATCGCCTTTGCCGAGCGGGCGGCGGACCTGTTGCTCGGAAAAACGCCGCTGGCGCCGATAGAGGTAGCGGCCTAGTTCCGGGAAAATTCGACAAGAGGATACTTCATGTCAGACATAATCAACGTCGAGCGGGTCGATCACACGGGTATCCGGGTGACAGACCCGGACCGGGCGATCGCGTTTTACGAAATACTGGGGTTCGAGGTCATCACCCGGGTGACGTTCGACCCGGTCATCATCATCCGCAATGCACAGGATGTGGAGATCAACCTGATCGTCAACGCCGCCGCGGAACATGACGGGACCAATATCCTGATGGATGTGGACACCAAATATGCGGGCATCACCCATCTGGCGCTGCGGGTGGCATCCATCGTCGACACAATGGCGGTGCTGAAGGAACGCGGTGTCGCCATCACACAGGGCCCGGTGATGTTCGGCGGTGACGGCCACGTGTCGCTATTCGTGCGCGACCCGGACCGCAACGTGCTGGAACTGCGCGCCCGCGCGGAAAACCCCGACGAGATCGAGGGTCTGGAAAAATACGAGAACGTGAACTAGGCGATCAGAAAGACGTCACCCCGGCACATTGGCCGGGGTGACATTCTTTTCTTATCCGGCACGCAAACCGGCTATAGCCACCACTGAAGAACATATTCATAGGGCCCTTCGCGATTGACCAGGTCGGTCCGCTGCAGGGCGATGCGATACCCATCGCCGGTTTTCTTCAACAGATGGCGATACTTGCCCGTGAAATTCCGCACCTCGTAGCGGAAATACTCGGCGCAATGAAACCGCGACCGGACAATGAGATCGCCGTTCGCCTCTTCGCTTTCAATGATCACATTTGAGACCACGTGGCAGAGCCGGTTATGCGGCGCCTGGCTATGTGCCCGCGGGTGCGTGTTCCGGGCGATCCGCATCTGCATCAGATAGGTATCCTCCCAGAAAACATTGGGCTCCCCGTCGCCTTCCACCTGGTCCTCTTCCGACGGCATCCAGTAGATTCCGTCATCCCCAAACAGGGCAAGCCAGTCATCCCATTGCTTTTCATCAATGATTTCAGCCTGGCGATAGAGGAACCGCTCGACCGCCAGCTGGGTTTCCACGCTGACATCTGCGACGGCCTGTGCATTTCCCGCGGCAAGAATTTCGGTCGCGCTTGCCATGATCAGGCCTCCTTCTCGGCGGTCATGTAATCCCGCCAGGCATGCATCATGTGTCGCAGCGGCATTTCACTCATGGTATCGGGCGCAGAATATGTCTTGTCACCCTCCTCGATGTCCTGGCCGGCATTGCGATGGAAACTCACCCATTCACGCGCCGATGATTCCAGCCCGTGCTGGCATTTCCACCAGTTGAACAGATCGTCCGCATTGACCAGCGTCGAGGGCGAATTGACCAGGTAGTAATAGGCCAGCGACCGGCGGTAGATTTCCTCCGGTGCATCTTTGAGCCGGAAATGCCAGATTTCAGTGAGCGTCCTGTCCGGGCCGAGCGGGCGGATCGTGCGCAGCTGCTGCAGCGGCGGCTGCACCGAATTGCACGGATACACCAGCATGTGATGAATATTCACAGCCAGAATCTCTTCAGCCTTTTCCTCGCCATAGGCCGCGTACATGCGGCGTACATATTCGTTCGTATCCGGATCATCCGGGCGCAATCCCATGTACCCTTCGAGACTGCTATGACCGTTCGGAAAGCCGATGGTACCGAACTTGGTCCAGCCGTCATGTCCCAACCGGGCAAAATCCGACAGGAAGCTGAGTTCCAGCGGCACTTCCTTGCCATCGGCACGAATCTTTGCCTCTACCTGCTGCGCCGACTTGCCAGTGGATTCATGGGTCACACCCGGGTGTGACGCATCGAGCTGGTTCTCCAGGAAAATTTTCCAGTTGGATTGCTGCACCATGCGAAAACAGCTTCCGACGACCTCGGTTTCCTTGCCGGGTGCCCGGTCGATCAGCTGATCGAACGCACTGGCGGATTCACCGAGATGCGACCGGAGATCGGGGCCGCCCTCCGACAGCTTTGCAAACCAGAAGCCGCGGTAATTATCCGAGCGCGCCGGGCGCGCCATGTGGAATTCCGGATCTTCAAAATCGAGGTTTGTGCCTTCATAGGCCTGCTTCGCCGGCATGCTTTCGAGCTTGCCATCGAGATGGAACGTCCAGGCATGATAGGAACAGTAAAAATTGTTCCCTGTATTGCCCTTGCGCGCCGTACACAGCTGCGCACCGCGATGAGGGCAGCGATTGTACAGAACCTGCACTTCACCGTTCTTGTCTTTGACCATGATCATTGGCTGGCGGCCGACCTGGGCGAGATAATAATCGCCCGGCTCTTTTACCTGGCTTTCATGCCCGATATAGATCCACGTGTTTTCGAAAATGCGTTCCATCTCGAGATCAAAAATCTCGGGGTCGGTATAGGCTTTGCGATGCGCGCGGTCCGGTTCGACCATTGCGGCGATCTGTTCAGTGGTCCAGCTCATCTCTCTCTCCTGCTTTGCAGGGACGCTTTTCCTGGCCGGGATATTCCCGACGGCGCGCCCCGTTGAAGAGAGTGTTGCGGTTTAAAACGCGCCGGACTAGCCCGAAGATGCGGAAAATAGCCTGATTGCGCAGTTATTATGCATTCCGAAGCGTTTCTGACGGTAATTCGCCGAACCGTTCCTTGTAGGCACGAGCGAACTTGCTGAGGTGATTGAAGCCGCAATCAAGCGCAACGTCCGTCACCAGAACATCGCCGACCCCCTTCTGTTTAAGCATAAGGCGCGCATTGTCCAGCCGGACATTCCGCAGGTAGACCATGGGTGTGACGCCATAGTATTTCCGAAAGCCCTCATGCAGAGACCGGCGGCTTACCCCGCTGGCCTGCACCATATCGTCCAGCCCCACGACCTCGCGCGAATGACTGTGGATATAGGCAGCAGCATACCGCACATGGCGGGGACGCAGTGTCGGTGAGGTATCAGACAGCAGATGGGTATAGTTATGCGGCAAGGCGTTCAGCATCATGTCGAGCAACATCTGCTTGGCATCGCCACTGCCAGGCCCGTCAAAGAACGACCCCTCCTGTTCAAGGTCCTGCGTAAGCAGATCGATCATCCGGCCCAAAGTCGCCGCGCTACCGGATAGAGGGCAAGGCGCCTGATCGAAAACCAGCGGGTCGCGAACGGGCATACCAATCAGGCGTGCCAGCGCTGCTTCCATATCGGTCTGATGAATTTTAATCATCATCTGGCGGCCATCGGTCTGCCAGATCTTCGTATGCGGACCATTGGCGTTGATCATATATATCTCGCCGGGACGGAATGACCGGTCCGCCCGCATCTGGCCAACTGCCATCTGACCTTCCAGATTAATTTCGCACAGATAAATATTGGCCATGTTGGGCACGTTGATGCGGGCCTCGCCCTTGCCAAACATCGAGTAGGCCATTTCATGAAAGGTCAGCGTATCGAGCGATGCGGTGCGAAAACGCACCGTCGCAGGACGCTTCTGGCGCGAATTATGAGCAAGCGAATGAGAAATAATGCTCTGCCCGACGATCTCGCTGGTCTCCAGCGGATCACTGGAAACGAAATACGGCGTCCACCGGCCCGTTCCATCAGCAGCAGTTTGGTGCATCATGGCACTCAGCTTGAAGGGATTTCGCCCCAAAATCAATTTTTCCGGAATATTGCGCCCCCCGGGCGGGCTGGATATCGCCGATGCAGAACCTGCCCTTTGACAAGCGCCGGGCCGCGCGGAAGAGTACCGCCTCATTCATCCCTACTTCATCAGGCAATCAATTGAGCACAGCACCGACACTCGCATCCGCAATGGCCGCCACGCTTTCATCCCGCGGCGTGAAACGCATCTTCGGCGTGCCGGGGGGTGGATCCAGCCTCGACCTTATCGATGCCGCCGCACAGGAAGGGATCGAATTCATCCTGTGCCGGACCGAAACGGCCGCCGCGATCATGGCGGCGGTCACCGGAGAACTGACAGGCATACCGGGTGTGGTGCTGACCGGCATCGGCCCGGGGGCTGCGAGCGTGGTCAACGGTATCGCCTATGCCTCACTGGAACGGGCGCCGGTTATCGTGATCACCGATGCTCATGAAGAAACGGCGATTGCCCCACCTCACCAGATATTCGATCAGCAGGCGATGTTCGCGCCCATCTCGAAAGCGCAAAAACGTCTGACAGCCGCTACGGGTGCAGCGGACTTTGAAGACCTCTTCGATATTGCCGCCACGGAACCACCGGGGCCGGTCCATTGCGACCTGTCGGCAATGGATGCCGCCAGCGCTGCTGCACCAACACGCGTCGGCACCAGACCTGAACCCGCAACACCCGACGTACCCGATGCAGCCAAAATGGCCAGGGCCAGCGACCTTGTCGCCGCCGCCCGGCGGCCAGTGCTTATTGTCGGTCACCAGTGCCGGTCGGCAGACCGGGCCGGCGCTGCGAACGACCTCGCACGCGTGCTGGGTGGACCGGCGATGACGACATACAAGGCAAAAGGCATCATACCGGAAGACGGTTCGCATTTTGTGGGGCTGTTCACCAATGCGAAACTCGACCACGGGGTTCTGGCCGAGGCCGACCTGATCGTCTTCTGCGGTGTCGACCCGGTCGAAATGATTCCCGGCAAGTGGCCGCATGACGTGCCGTTGATCGTGCTGTCTGAAACACCGGGACTTGCCTGGCCCTTTGCAGCCGATGTTGAAATTAGCGGACCGGTTGCGATCAGCGCGGCCCATATCGCCCGCACGCCAACGAACACTGACTGGCTCGAGGACCGGATCGCCAGTTTCAGAAGCAATATTATCGAGGCGCTGACAAATACCGGCGGCAATGGCCGTGCCCCTGATGCGGTGATCGACGCTATTGCCGCGGCGGCGCCCCCCGGTGCAAGGCTGGCCGTGGATGCCGGCGCCCATATGTTTTCAGCAATGGCTCGCTGGCCGGCACAGGCACCGCACGACGTATTGAAATCGAATGGGCTGTCGAGCATGGGATTCGCGGTCCCCGCCGCGCTCGGAAGCTGGCTGGAGGAACCCGACCGGCACACAATTGCCGTCACCGGCGATGGCGGCATGATGATGTGCCTCGCGGAGCTGTCGACCGCCGCCCGGCTAAACGCCGCCCTGACGGTGGTCGTGCTGAACGACGCTGCGCTCTCGCTGATCGACATCAAGCAGCAGCGCCAGCAACGCCCGCCTCTTGGCGTGCGCTACCCACGGGCCGATTTCGCGACAGCCGCTCGCGGCATGGGATGCGCGTCCTGGTCGGTCGCAGCACTTGATCCACTGGAATTCGCGCTCACCGAAGCCTTTGAGGCAGAGGGGCCGACACTGGTCGATGTCAGCGTCGATCCGTCAGGCTACCGCGATCAGCTTCTCGCGCTCCGGGGCTGACGCCATTGTCGGTCTATTTCATGCCCATGGCAGCTCGGATGCTGGCCAGCTGAGCCGGGGTGACTGCCAGCGTATCATTGATCAGGCTTGTAATTTTTGCACCCGGCACCGGGTTCAGTCCCAGCCTCCGTGCAGCGACCGCAGCCTGATAGGCCGGATCCTTCATTGATTTCTCGAACGCCATCCGTAGCGCGGCGAACCGGTCCGCCGGCACATCCGGCGGTGTCATAAACAGCCAGCCGACTGCGTTTCCGTTGCCGAAAAATCTCAAAACTTCTTTGTTCTCGGGCTTTGCTGCAAGTTCGATCAGCGTGGGGACGTTCGGCAGGTCCCAGTTTCGGGCCAGTCCGCTGAGAGCGATCAGCGCAACCTTGTTCTGCGCCAGCCATTCAGGTTGCCCAGCCTTGAGGCTGTCCCAGGCACCGGCACGGCCATGCGCTTCGCCTTTGGCCATGGCAAGTTCGACGCCCTTCATGCCGCGATAGCCTGTCACGACCTTGAATTTTGTTCCCAACAGGTTGTTCATCAGCGTCGGCGTTATAAAAGTCTCCGAACTTTTCCCAGTCGACGCCATTATGGCCTGCGTCATTTTTGCGTCTTCGACGCTGGCGACGGGTGACTTGTCTTTCAGAATGGCGACCACGCTGTTGATCGGCCCAAGACTGCCAAGATACCCGAATTTCGCAGCGTCGTATTTCAGGCCTTTCCGGCCAAGCGCCTGGTTGACCGCGATATACTTCAACGGAAAACCGATATGCGTGCCATCCCGTGGCGCGACGTTATACATGTAGTTCGCCATCCGGGCGCCACCGCCGCCCGGCTTGAACTGCATGATGATATTCGGATTGCCCGGGATATATTTTTTCATCGTCTCGGCGAGCAATCTGCCGTGAACGCCATAGGTAGCGCCCGCACCGGTGGCGGCGCTGATGGTTATAGTCTTGCCGGTATAAAACCCGGCGACCGACTGGCCCCCGGCTGAACCGCCGACCGTGACTGAAACACATAAAGCGGCGGTCGTGGCTACAATCCGAAGGTGAGTCATCGTTGTCTCCCGACATAAGAATTATTCACGGTAACACGTCCATGCGATAAATTTTCACGGCGCTGGAACCGCTACCAAGTCGTGAAAATTCTCCTACATGATCAACGCAGGGTCAAATGGGGGTCAAATGGGACGCAGTTGCGGCACAGTCTGCCGTCAGCCTTTCGCCATTGCCCGGGCAAAAGAATCCCGCAACCCCACCGTCCTGTTAAAGACCGGGTTATCGGCGCTGGCGTCAGGATCAACGCAAAAATATCCGAGTCTTTCAAACTGTACGACCTCGCCCGCAACGAGATCCGACAGCGCCGGCTCCAGCTTGCAACCGGACAGTGTTTCCAGAGACTCGGGGTTCAGCACTGAGCGGAAATCCTCCGCCGCTCCGGGGTTTTCATCGACGAAAAGCGGATTATAGAGGCGAACCTCGGCATCGACCGCATGTTGTGCCGATACCCAGTGCAGCGTTCCCTTTACCTTGCGCCCGTCGGGCGAATCCCCTCCCCGGGTTTCCGGGTCATAGGTACAGCGCAGTTCAATCACCTCCCCGGCCGCATCCTTGATGACGTCGGTGCAGGTGATGAAATAGGCCGCCCTGAGACGGACTTCACGACCGAGGCTCAGGCGGAAGAATTTCTTCGGGGCATCTTCCATGAAGTCGTCGCGCTCGACATATATCTCGCGGCTGAACGGCACTTTACGGATACCCGCCGTCTCGTCGCGCGGGTTATTGACCGCGTCGACTTCCTCGACCTGCCCTTCAGGATAGTTCTCAATCACCACCTTGAGCGGCCGCAACACGCCCATCCGGCGCAGCGCGCTGTCGTTCAGCGGATCGCGAATACAGTGTTCGAGCATCGCGGCTTCGACAGTGCCCTCGTTCTTTGAAATCGACAGGCGGCTGATGAAATCACGGATCGCCGAGGACGGCACGCCACGGCGACGGAAACCGGAAACCGTCGGCATACGCGGATCGTCCCAACCGGCGACATGCCCCTCCGCGACAAGCTGTGTCAGCAACCGCTTGGACAGCACGGTGTGGGTCATATTCAGGCGTGAAAACTCGTACTGCCGCGGCCGCGCCGGCACCGGCAGGTTTTCGATCAGCCAGTCGTAGAGCGGGCGATGATCCTCGAATTCCAGCGTACAGAGCGAATGGGTAATGCCTTCCATCGCATCGGTCTGGCCATGCGCAAAATCGTAGGTCGGATAAATGCACCATGTGTCACCGGTGCGCGGGTGGGGGGCGCGGATAATCCGGTACAGGACCGGGTCGCGCAGATTGATATTTCCCGACGCCATATCGATCTTGGCGCGCAGCACCCGTGCGCCGTCTTCAAATTCACCGGCCCGCATACGGCGGAACAGGTCGAGGTTTTCCTCGACGCTGCGGCTGCGCGACGGACTTTCGCGCCCGGGCTCGGTCAGGGTGCCGCGATACTCGCGCATTTCTTCGGCAGACAGGTCCTCGACATAGGCAAGACCTTCACCGATCAGATGTTCAGCCCATTCATAGAGTTGCTCGAAATTGTCGGACGCATATTTGACGTCGCCGTCCCAGCCGACATCGAGCCATTTCACGTCGGCCTGGATGGCGTCGATAAATTCCTGGTCTTCCTTGGCCGGGTTCGTGTCGTCGAAACGCAGATTGCAATGGCCGCCGAATTCCCGCGCCACGCCGAAATTCAGGCAGATCGACTTCGCATGACCAATATGCAGATAGCCATTGGGCTCCGGCGGGAAGCGCGTGACCAGCGACCCTACAGTGCCGTTGGTAAGGTCTTCGCGAATCTTGTCGCGGATGAAATCATGCACCGCGTCGGGTACAGCATTGTCTTCAGTGTTCATGGGTTCAGCATATAGCACGCCGGATTCGATGCGCTAAGAGGCAATAGCGCTATTTGAACCAAGCCCGAAGCGGCCGAATAAACCCCACCTGCCTCTCGCACCGTCCGAAATTCTGCTAGGGTTCTGACAAGCAAGCAGAAATACGGAACCACGATGCTCAAAACCGGACCCGCCGCCGGCATCTTCTGGATGTGCATGGCGACACTTATCAGTTCCATTTCAGGCGCCATGGTCCGCGAACTGGCGGGAGAAATCCCGACATTCGAGCTGGTCTTTTTCCGCAACCTGATCGCGATGGTCGTCCTGATCCCGATCGTGCTGCGCCAGGGCGTCGGGTTGCCCGACCGAAGTCAGCTTCCCTATTACGGGATGCGCATTCTGTTCGCCTTCTCCGCGATGGTGTTTCTGTTCTACGCACTGGCCCGTATGCCGCTTGCGGACGTCTATGCCCTGCAATACACGATCCCGCTCTTCACCATCCTGCTTGCCGTCCTGTTCCTTAAACAGAAAGCCGATATCCACAGTTGGGCGGCCGTATTCGTCGGATTTGTCGGCACACTGATCGTGATGCGGCCAGGAATCATCGAGATCACGCTTGCCGCATTGGGGGCAATCACCGCGGCCTGCCTGTCAGCCGGGTCCAACACGACGATCAAGATATTGTCCCGCAAGGACAATGCCGAGGCCATAACGCTGTGGACCAATATCGGCATGCTGCCGCTGGCGCTTGTCCCGACCATATTTGTCTGGGTGACACCGACCGCCGAACAATGGCCGCTGATCATCGGCGTCGGGGTCGTCAGCAGTATCGGGGGGTATTGTTTCACACGCGCGGTATCGGCAGCGGATGCACGCATCGTGCAGCCTTTCCAGTTCTCGCGCATGGTCTTTGCCACGGCGATCGGCTGGATCATGTTTTCGGAATTCCCTGATCTCTGGACCTGGATTGGTGCAGCCGTGATTTTCGGCGCGTCATACTATATCGTCTACCGGGAAGGGCGCGCGCGGAAAGCGGCGCAGAGAGACCAGCAGGCGACCGATCAGAGGACATAAATCAAACAGATGACCGACAGCGCCCCGCCGCCACCACAGATAGGATATCGCAGCGTCCTGTCGATGATCCGCGAACATGCCCGTCGGGCACCAGGGCAGGACTGCCTTGTCGCAATCGACCAGAATACCGAGCTGACGTGGCAGCAGCTCTACCGGCTCACCAACAAGCTCGCCGCCTGGCTTCACGCGCGGGATATCGGCGCGAATGACAGGGTCCTGGTGCTGACCGACAACAGCCTCGAAAACCTGATCCTTTATTTCGGTATCCAGCGTCACGGGGCAACATTCTGCACCGTCAATGTCGACATCAATGCAAACCACATGCGCGAGATTATCGACCGGCTCTCACCGCAGATCGTGTTATGGCACGATAGCCTCGACCTGGCGGATATCCGGAAAACCGCGCCGGGCACCTGGGTGTCATTCGGCACCGCCGACCCGGCGGGCACAAGCTCAAAAGACGGCGGCCTTTTCGAAGCGCTGAATGAGTTGGACGGCGATACAGAGCCTGAAGAAGTATCTGCCGAGAACGACGCCGCCGTAATTTGTTTCACGTCAGGCACGACCGACCGGCCCAAGGGGGTGATTCACAGTTTCGGCAATTACAACGCCATCGGCGCCCAAACCGCCTATCTCTGGGGTCTCACATCAGCCGACCGGGTTCTTGAATACCGCTCGTTTTCCTGGTCGTCGTCGCACCAGATCGTCCTGCAGCCGTTACTGTTCGGCGGTGGCTGCGTTGTGTTTGCACCGAAATTTTCTTTCAGCCGCCTGTTTGGCTGGATTCGCAATTACAGGATCACCAAGGCGATCGGCATTCCCACCGTGGTCAACATGCTGCTCGACCGCCCGGCGGACGAGGAAACCGGTTCACTGAAGACGCTTGAATTCATGAGCTGCAGCACCGCGCCATTGATGGAAGAACAACACCGACGGTTCGAACAGACATACGGCATCAAGCTGATCCAGCATTACGGGATGAGCGAAGGCGGCACGGTGGCGGGCAACCATCATCTGGCACGCCGGATAGGCAGTGTGGGAAAACCCGGAATCGGCCAGAACCTGACCATCATCAACGACGACGGAACACCCGCATCACAGGGCACGGAAGGCGAGATTGAAATCGGCGGCGCTCAGAACGCCACCGCCTATCTGAATCCCGACGGCACGGTCGAAGCGGTGCGCGGAAAACGCCTGAAAACCGGTGACCTCGGCGTTCTGGACGAGGATGGGTATCTGCGGGTGACCGGGCGCGCAAAAGAACTGATCATTCGCGGCGGCGTCAATATCGCACCGCTGGAAATCGACAATATCGTCATGCAGCATGGTGACGTAATGGAGGTCTGCACCATCGGCGCACCGGATGCGATCTATGGCGAGGCGATCATCTGTTATGTCGTACCGCGGACCGGCCGGTCGCTGACCACGGACGACATAGCGCAGCATTGCACAGGATTGCTGCCCGATTTCAAACAACCGTCAGAAATCGTTATTGTCGACGGGGTAGCACGCAACACGCGCGGAAAAGTGGACAGGAAAGCGATGAAAGACATCTGGACGGATACACACCCCGGGAGCACATCATGAGCAACGCCATCGTCATCCGTGGCGGCCATGTTATCGACGGGACGGGCGCCGCGGGACTCGAAACCGATATTGCCATCAGTGGCGGCCGGATTACCGAGATCGGCCCCAATATCTCCGCGAGCGGCGCAGAAACCATTGACGCGTCGGGTAAAGTGGTCTCACCGGGTTTTATCGATATCAAGACCCATTCGGACTGGACCCTGCCATTGATGCCGCAGGCGGAAAGCAAGATCCGCCAGGGCGTGACCACCGAAGTGATCGGTCATTGCGGTTATTCCTGCGCACCGGCCCTGCCGAACAAGGTCGAGGCTTTGGCGGACTACCTGAGCCCGAGCGCGCCCTGGCTGAGTTTCCGCCCGACGAATTTCCGCGACTATCTGGACCAGTACCCGGCGTTATCGGTGAACACTGTGCACCTCGTCGGTCACAACACGCTGCGGCTTATGGCCATGGGAATGGAAGACCGCCCGCCAACCCCGGCGGAGCTTGAACACATGCGCGCCTTGCTGATCGAAGCCCTTGCCGCGGGCGCACTCGGTATGTCATCGGGGCTGTTCACCGCGCCCGGGTCTTATTCGGATGTCGAGGAAATGGTCGCCCTTGGCCGCACCCTGTCGGACCAGGGTGCGCGCTACTTCACGCATCTGCGTGACGAAGGAAATACGGTCTACGATTCGCTGCACGAAGCGATGGAATTTGCCGAACAGGTGCGCGTGCATGTCCAGATCGTTCACATGAAACTCTCGGGCACCGATAACTGGGGCGGGGCAGTCAAGGCAATGGATATTCTGGCAGATGCGCGGAAATCCGGTGTGCCGATTGATTGCGACATCTATCCCTATACCGCCGCCAGTAACCCGCTGAAAAACCTTTTCCCGCCATGGCTTCAGGAAGGCGGCGTGGACGCGATGATTGCCCGGCTCGGAGACGCGAATATGCGCGACCGCCTGCGCGAAGCGATCGATGCCGAGGGTCTGAACAATTTCGGCCGAATTCCAAACTGGGACGCGATTCGTATCTCGATATCGCCGGATATGCCCCAGTTTGCGGGGCGTACCATTGCCGATCTGGCAGCCGAGCGGAATATTGACGGTCTGGACATGGCGCTCGATTACATCGTCGAGGATCACGGCCAGACCCGGGTACTTGTCGGTTCGATCTCCGAAGAGGATGTGCAGGATTTTGTCCGCTCGGAAGACGTGATGATCGGCTCGGACGGCAATTCAGTGGCTCCCTATGGCACTACGGGCCAGGGAAAACCCCACCCGAGATTCTACGGCACTTTCGCAAAGGTGCTGGGCCAATATTCGCGGGACGAGGAATTGCTGCCCCTGCATAAGGCACTCTGGAAAATGACCGGGGCATCCGCACGGGCGCTTGGGCTGAAAAACCGCGGCCTCCTGCGCGAAGGTTACGCCGCCGATATCACGATTTTCGACCCGGTGACGATCGCACAGCAGGCAACCTACGAAGACCCGCATCAGTTTGCCGCCGGCATTGATCAGGTCATCGTCAACGGTACTACCGTGTTGCGCGACGGCGAACATACGGGTGCCCTGACCGGCCGCTCTCTCCGGCGCCAGACCGACTTCTCGGCGGCGTGAAAATCTCGTGACCGCGACAGAGATACCGATACTCAAAGCGGGGGCATCAAGTGCCCTGCCAGATCCGATTGCAGCCCATGCCGCGCAACGCTTTGCGGATGCCGGCGTATTGATCCTGAAAGACCTGCTGCCGGCGGAGCGGGTCACGGCGCTACATGAGGCCTATGCGATTGAGTATGGCGATATCGGTTGCCGGTCTACAGGCAATCACATCATGGAAGTCGGCGACAAGCGGCTGATGATAACCCTCGGCGTGTCCGGCATATTCGCGGCGCCGGAAATATTAGCACACCCCGTCGCACTGAGCATTGTGAGCCCGTTGCTCGGCAACGACTTCATCCTCGGCAGCTATGTCGCTGTAACCTCTATGGCAGGCGCCAAGGCTCAACGGCTGCATACCGATCTGGAAGGCCTGTTTGGCGATGACGAACTCGATGCCAGTGTCCCGCCCTACAGCATCACGCTGGTCATTCCCCTGGTTGGTCTCAACCAGGTAACGGGCAGCACCCGCTTTTTCCCCGGCACGCACCGCGACCCGGAAGCGATCTCAGTACCTGACGGCATCGCACCCGATCTGGACCCCGGCGACGCAATTTTGTTCGACAGCCGCATCAGCCATGGCGGCATGGCCAACCGGTCGACTGCGCCACGCCCGATCGTCTACTGCACCTATCACCGCGCCTGGTACCGCGATATATCCAATTTTCGCGGCAGGCCGGCGATGCGTATCAATCAGGCCGACCTCGAGGCCATGGATACAAATCATCGTTCGCTGGTCGATTGGACTCAATCCGAGCACGATTAAGATTCAGTCCGGTGCTGGACGGTGATTCTGCCGCTACGCCCATACATTCTGGCTAAATTGATAGCTCCCTGCGCCGCCGGAAGACTTTTCCGGAGTAAATACGGGGTTGAATTTGCGAACAAGTCGCATTATCAACTCCAGCGACGCATGAGCCGTCGACGCACCGGCCACATAAAACGACAAGGCCAGCACAAATGGACGCCATGAAGGCAGCAATATCATGAACGATGAAAAAAGGGTTCAGGCAAGCCAGCCATTTTCCGGCGCGCACTCGCAACCTGCCGCAGGCAGCACCATGCGCGAGTTCAAAAGCGAAGACCTGCTTCAGGGCGCAGCTGAAATCCTTATCCGACATGGCCGGGACCACTATCGGCTTCGCGCAACCAGCAAGGGAAAACTTATCCTGACCAAATAAACGATCCGGCGCAGCCGCCGGCCATACACATTTAAAAAACCAACTTAATCCTCAGCCAGCCACCAATAAGACCATCGCGGTCACGGCAGCCAGCCACAGGCAGCAAAAAACATGCGATGGAGAACAAAAACATGGTGGCGACATACGCTTCTTACAAACGATTCTATGGCGCAATTGCCTGCGCACTTGCCGTAGCAGCGGCTGCAACAGCTTCCGCACAAACCAACGGCACGAAAACCACCGGCAGCGCGGACGTGACAAGGCTGCCGTCGATCTCGGTGACGGCAACCCAGAATCCGATCGAGGTTTTTGAATACCCCGGTATGGTGACGGTCGTCGGTCGGGAGAGCTCAGCAGAAACGCAACCCGGCTCAATCGACGATATGCTCCGCCATGTTCCCGGGCTCGACTTCAGCAATGGTCCGAGACGTACCGGCGAGACACCCAGCATTCGCGGCTTCAGCGGCCCGGATGTCATCATCCTGATTGACGGCGCCCGCCAGAATCTTGAATCCGGCCATGATGGCCGTTTCTTCATAGATCCGTATTTTCTGACAGAAGCAGAAGTCGTCCGCGGTTCCAGCTCCGCGCTATATGGCAGTGGCGGCACGGGTGGCGTCATCGCCCTGCGCTCGGTTGAAGCAGGTGACCTTCTGAAAGGCACTGAAACACACGGCGTAGAAACCTTTGCCGGCTTCCAGGGCGTCAATGACGAGTGGAGCACCGGGGCTCTTGCGTTCAGCAAACCGGTGAGCAATGCCGAACTTCTCGGCGGCGTCGTCTATCGCAATTCGGACGACATCCGGATTGCTTCCGGCGAATACCGTCAGGCCCGCGACAGAATCACCAGCGGATTGATCAACGCCAGCGTGATCGCGCACGAAGACCACGAGTTCAAACTGTCCCTCAAGAAATTCAATAACGATGCCGTAGAGCCGAATAACGGGCAGTCGGCGACAGCCACCGATGCCGTCGACAAAGAAATCCGGACGAATGAGGGAACGCTCGCCTATGCGTATTCATCGCCTTCGAACAACTGGGTCGACCTGAAGGCCCAAGTCTACGCAAATCACACCAAGATCACGGAAACTGCAATCGAGGCCACTTCGACAAAGGCGGTGGGCGATATCGATATCCGTCAACTCGCCACGGTCGGATTACGCGTCGACAACCGGTCACGTATCGAGCTGTCCGATTCCGTATTGTCCATCTTCACCTATGGCGCCGAAACATATCGTGATTACGCGGATGGAGAAGCAAACGGCGTAGCACGTGCAGGTGTGCCTTCCGCCCAATCCGATTTCTTCGGCGCGTTTGTTCAGGGCCAGTTTGAATTTGAGGAAGTTCTCGGGACCGGTGTCGGCGTGACATTGATTCCCGGCGTTCGCTATGATTCATACGAATCTTCCAGCAGTTCCTCCGCAACAGACAACAAGTCGGATGAGGTTTCCCCCAAACTTGCCTTGCAGGTCCGGCCGATTGAGCAATTATCGCTCTTTGGCAGTGCCGCCCGGGCGTTCCGGGCGCCGAACCTGAACGAACTCTTTCCGACAGGCGTCCATTTTGTCATCCCGTTCGTCGGCTCAAACCGCTTCGTCTCCAGCCCCGACCTGAAACCTCAGACCACCGACACGTTCGAAATTGGTGCCGGATTGCGGTTTGATTCTGTGCTGCGGCGGAACGACACCGCACAGATCAAAGCGACCCGTTACTGGGTGAAAGGCGAGAACTTTATCGACCTCGTCGTCAGCGGGCTCACGACACAGAACGTTAATGTCCCGAAGGCCGAACTGTTCGGCACAGAAATCGAAGGGTCCTATGAATCGGACCGGGCGCTGTTACAGGTTGGATTCAGCAAGGTACATGGCGAAAACGCCAATACGGGTGCCTATCTGAGCTCGATCACCCCC